>Ga0247727_10001450_pt1 | contig 56420 bp, 47 predicted proteins | sample WisWelCaveWW1625_FD_202498 | JGI IMG/M metagenome (GOLD analysis project Ga0247727, IMG submission 202498) | Biofilm microbial communities from Wishing Well Cave, Virginia, United States - WW16-25 | ecosystem: Environmental > Aquatic > Deep subsurface > Groundwater > Cave microbial mat | place... | reverse complement strand
ACCGCCTGCTCCAGAAGAACCCCGACGACCGCTTCGCCTCGGCGCTCGAGCTCAGAGTCGAGCTCGAGAAGTTCACGCGCCATCCGGCGCGCACCAAGGCGCTCATCGCGGCCATGGCCGTCGCGGTGGTGGCGATCGGCGCGGCGATCGTCTTCGCGCTGAAGAAGCCCGAGCCTCAGGTGATCGAGGTCGTCTCCGGCGACGTGCTCGAGGCCAAGAAGCGCGAGTTCGACGCCAAGTCGGAGGCGGACAAGCGCAGGACCGAGCTCGATGCCGTGCGCGCCTACCTCGCCATCGTCGAGGGATCGCACGACCGCGAGGGGCTGCGCGACGCCCTTTCCGGCTGGGCGCACGACAATGCCTACCTCGAGATCCCCGAGGTCGCCCGCGCCAAGGCGCGGGCCGAGACGATCGGGGCCGCGGTCGCGCTCGAGGAAAAGGAGCGGCAGCAGGCCGAGGAGTCGCGCGCGTCGACCCTCAAGGCGGCGCGCAACTCGGTCCGCGAGCCGCTCGCTCGCGGCGAGCTCGCCGTCGCCCTCGTGCGCGCGGCCGCCATCGACCCGGCGCGTGACCTCGACCCGACGACCCGCGCGGCGCTCGAGGCCGAGCGCGACCGGCTGCTCGCCGAAGCGCGCGACAGGCTCAAGGCCGACCGGGAGCGCCGCGAGTCGGAGATCGCCGCCGCCTCGTCCTCCGGCCGGTACGCCGAGGCGGTGACGCACTGCAACGACGGGGAGAGCGCCTGGACGCTCTCGTCCGAGACCATCCCGGAGGCGGTGCGCGAGGAGATCGACGCGGCCCGCAGCGCGTTCGCCGCCCGCCGCGGCGAGCTCGAACGGCATGCGAGCGCGGCCCTCGAGGCGGTCGCCACGCGCGAGGCGGCGCTGCGGAGCGAGGCGCTGGGAAGCGCGACGCGCGAGGCGATCCTCGCGCTCGACTTCGCCCGCGCCGCCGATCGACTCGACGCGGCGCTGCGCGAGGCGGAGACGTCGATGCTCCGCGACGAACTCGAGCCGATCGCGGGCGCGCTGCGGCGCGGCGAGAAGCTCCTCGCCTCGACGCTCGGCGCGCTCGAGAACGGCAGCCTGCCGGCCGATCCGCCCTTCCGCCTCGCCGGCGCCGACAAGGCGCTCGAGCTCGCCGGCTTCGACCGCGAGAAGCGGCTCGTCAAGTTCACGATGAAGGCGTCGCGCGGCGACAAGTCGATGTCGGTGCCGCTCTCCGACCTGGCGAGCGCCAGCTCGCTGCGGCAGCTCCTGGTCCGCGGCGCGCCGCTTCCGCCGGCCGAGCTCCTCGACCTCGCCGAGGTGATGACGATCGTCGAGGTGATGCGGTGGGCCGAGGGCGTCGCCCCGCTTTGCGCGCGGACGCCCCGCTTCGATCGCGACGTGGGGTGGAGCGACGATCTGCGCGACGGGCTTCCCGCGCTCGCCGAGCCTCAGCTCTCCCCCGAGATCACGCTCGTGCTGAAAGACCTGCCGGCGGCGCAGCTCGCCGACGCCGCGAGGCTGCGCACCCGCGCCATCGGCGAGGAGGAGTGCCAGAACGAGCTCGTCGCCGCGCTCGAGCCGTTCTTCAAGAAGGAGAGCTCGATCGGCTGGGCCGCGAGCGTGCAGTCGCTGCGCAAGCTCCTGGTCGACCGCCGCGAGACCCTCCTCCTGCGCGTCGTCCGGACGTGGATCGACGGGACGTGACCGCGGCGGTCGTCGCGTTGCCGGAGGGAGGCGATGGCAGGGGCGCTTGAACGCGTCGACCACGCGGCGGCGGCGCTGCGAGACGCGCTCGCGTCCGGCCCGGCCCCCCGCTGGCTCCTGCTCTCCCGGTTCGGCTTCTCGTTCCTCGAAGGAGGCACCGCCGCCGCGCGCCCGATCGAGATCCTCGTTCGCGGCGGGTCCGGTCGGCTCCTCGCGCGCCGAATGCGCTTCGGCCAGGTTCCGGCGCTCGCCGTCGAGCACGGCGGCGACGACGCCCCCTCGCCCTTCGACGAAGCGCTGCCGGTGCTCGCCGCGGGCCAGCTTGGGATGCGCGGGGTCGTGCTGCTCCTCGCTGCGGGCGGGCTCGCCTCCTTCACCGGCGCACCGGCGATCGTGCCGATCGGCGACTGGATCCGGACCGGCGACGCCGACCCGCTGCGCGAGCTCGACGCCTCTCGGCTCGGCGCCCGCTTTCCCGAGATGCGCGGCCTGGCGAAGAGCGTCGAGGTCGCGGCCGCGACCGCGCTCCTCGCGCGCCAGCGCGAGGCGGCGCTCGCGCGGCCCGCCGTCGCCGTCGCCCGCCGCGGACCGAGCGGCGCGACCGACGCCGAGCTCGAGTCGTACCGCCGACTCGGCGGCGATCTGCTCGTCGATGGCTGCGGGGCCGAGATCGTCGCGGCGCGCCACCAGGGGCTCTCCTTCGCGGCGCTCGCCCTCGTGCTCGACTCCGTCGGCCACGACGCCGCCGATCCGGGCGGCCTCGCCGAGTCGGCATCGCGCCTCCTGCCGTCGCTCGCCGAGCTGGTCCCCGGGCTCGTGCGCGAGCTCGACGCCGCCTACGAGCGGTCGGCCGAGCCCGCCGATTCCTCCGGCCCCCCCAGGTCCCCGAAGTCCCCGAGGTTCAAAAGGCTCAAGGAGGCGAGGTGACTCGATCGGCACCGCTGCGTCTGGGAGTGCTGCTCTCGGGCACCGGGCGGACGCTCGACCATCTTCTCGCCGAGAGCCGCGCCGGCCGGCTGCCGGTAGAGATCGTCGGCGTGATCGCGTCGCGCGCGGACGTCCGCGGCTTCGCTCGAGCGCGCGAGGAGCGGCTCCCCGCCGCCATACTTCGCTCGCGCGACTTCGACTCGCCGGCGAGCTACGGCGCCGCCATCGCCGCGCAGCTCAGGGAGTGGCGGGTCGAGCTCGCGGCGATGGCCGGCTTTCTCAAGCTCTGGACGATCCCGGCCGACTTCGCCGGCCGCGTGATGAACGTCCATCCCGCGCTGCTCCCCGCCTTCGGCGGAAAGGGGATGCACGGCGAGCGCGTCCACGCGGCCGTGATCGCGTCGGGCGTGAAGCTCTCCGGCTGCACCGTCCACTTCGCCGACGACGCCTACGACAGCGGCCCGATCATCCTGCAACGCTCCGTGCCGGTCCGCTTCGAGGAGACGCCGCAGTCGCTCGCCGAGAGAGTCTTCGCGGTGGAACGAACCGCCTATCCCGAGGCGATCGCGCTCTTCGCGGCGGGACGGCTCGAGATCGTCGGCCGCCGCGTGCGCATCCTGCCGTGAGCCTCAGCGCTCGGAGGCGAGCGAGTTCGAGAGCACGCGGCGCGTCGGCACGTGGACGATCCATCCCGTCGTGCCATCGGGCGGCGGCACGGTCACGGTCGTGACGACCTTGAGCTCGCTCGACCCGTTCCACGGATTGGGCGGGACGCCCGTCCGGAGATAGGGGCCGCACGGCCCGTTCGGAGCGATCGTGCCGTCGGGCGCCGACGGCAGCGTGAGCTGACGCCTCAAGAGGTCCTGGTCGAGCACGCCGTCGTCGAAGCCGGGCAGCGCGCCCTGGTGCTCGTCGCCGTAGCGCCGCAGCGCCTGGTTCAGCGCCTTCACGTCGGCCTCGAGCGCCCGCTCGCGCAGCCTTCGTTCGGTCGTCCGGATCTCCGGAACGAGCAGACCGCCGAGCGCGACCAGCACCAGCAGGCTGAGCAGGGTGAGGACTCGTGCGGCGCTTCGCGAACGCACTTTCGAGGAGCTCCCCTTGAGACGGCGCCGCCCCGCGCACCGGCCGCGGGGCCGACCGCGACATCGGCCGGTTCGGCATCAATCCTTGAGCCCGCCTCGCGCGCGCGAAGGTCAGGTGGCGGCCGGGACCAGGCGGGCGACCCGTCGGGCGACGAGCGGCGGCTCGCCGTCTCGAGCCGGACGCGGCAGGGTCAATCCGAAGCCGGGGGCCTCGTCGGTGACCTCCCAGAGCTCGCCCCCCAGGCGGCGGGAGAGCTCGATGGCGCGCAGGATCGTCTCCCGGTCGGCCCGCCCCGCCAAGATCGTGCGCGACGCGGAGCAGTCGATGCGCACGACGCCGAGCAGTTCGCGCACGCGCAGATCGATCTTCCCCTTCCTCGGCACGCGCTCGATCAGGTCGGAAAAGAGTGCCGACAGGACGCGGAGCAGCTCGCCGCGGTCGGCCTCGACGTAGGCGGAGCGTGCGCCTTCGAAGACGCGCAGCCGGATCGAGAGCCCCTCGATCAGCGCGCGGTGGCCGTCGACCATCTTCTCGACGAGCTCCTGCACGTCGACGCAGCCGTCGGGCGCCGTCTCCTCGCTCTTGAGCCCGAGCTCGATGGCGCTCGCCAGGAGGACGTCGAGCCGCGCGCTCTCACGCGTGAGCGCCCGCCCCACCGCGACCAGCTCCGACTCCTTCGCCGTCGAGCAGCGCGCCCCGAGGCGGGCGAGCGCCGCGAGCGGGAGCCGCAGCTCCTCCTCGAGGAAACGGTGGAGCCGCGCGCGCTCGGAGTCGAACGCGGGATCGGCCGCCGGCTTGGCGGCGACCGATCGAACCCTGCGAAGCCGCGCCAGGAGGCGCGCGAGCGCCGCCAGGAGCCTCCTTCCAAGTTCGCGTGGATCGAACCGCGCCGTCATGCTCCGCCCCGGCTTCCAATGCCGACCCGTTGTCGGCAACCTTGCCCGATCACTTCGGGGAGGAGTCGCGAGCCAGATGCGGAAAACGGTGCTCAGCGTCCGCACGATCGGAATCATCTTTCGCAAGGAGCTGCTCGACATCCTGCGCGACCGCAAGACGCTCGTCTTCATGGTCGCGCTCCCGATCCTCCTCATGCCGGCGCTGATGTCGGGAATGACCCGCCTGATGATCAGCCAGCGGCTGAAGACGCAGAGCCGGCGCCTCCACGTCGCCATGCCGGTCGAGGATCGCCTGCGCTGGATCGAGTTCCTGGCAACGCGTGTGAAGGAGCGCGAGGGAGAGACGGCGGCCGTCCTCTCGATCCTCGCTCCCGACGCCACGAGCCGCGTCGAGCGGCTGCTCGCCGACCTCAAGCTCGGCTTCGCCGACGCCCTCGCCGCCGTCCATCTCGACGAGAAGGTCCGCGGCCACGCCGGCGTCGACGAGTTGAAGGATCTCGTCGCCGCCAGCTACCGCGAGGCGCAGAAACGGCTCGCCGAGACGACCGGCTCGAAGCCGGGAGCGAACGGCCTCGGCTCGCCGCCGCAGGGCGCGGCCGCCCGCCGGCTCCTCGACCTGCTGGTCGCGCTGCTCAGCATCGACTACCTGACGCCTCCTGAGATGGCGGCGCGCAAGGGAACCTTGGCGCCGGCCCTCGAGGCTGACCTTCCCGCCGACGTGCGCGCCGCGCCGGAGCGCCTGGCCGCGGCGCGCGCGATCACGTCGCGTGCGATCGAGGGGTGGCTCACCGTCCCCGACGACCTCGACTCGGAGATCGTCGTGGTCGACGACACCTACCCGATCGAGATGACCTACGACTCGACGGTGCCGCTCAGCGACGAGGCGCACCGGAGGATCGCCGCGGCGCTCGACGCCGCCGGCCGCGACGTGCTCTCGGCCCGGCTCGCCCGCCCACAGCTCCGACTGCCGGAGAGCTTCACCACGCCGCTGCGCCTCGACGACCACAACGTCGCCACCGAGCAGAAGCAGGCGCTGCGGGTCGTCGCCGGATTCCTGCCCTACATCATCCTGCTCATGTGCTTCCTCGGCGGCCTCTACCCGGCGATCGACCTCGGCGCGGCCGAGAAGGAGCGGCTCACCCTCGAGACGCTGCTCGTCTCGCCCGCCTCGCGGCTCGAGATCGCCACCGGGAAGTTCGGCGTCGTCTTCCTCGCCTCCCTCCTCGCGGCGCTGCTCGCCACGGTTTCGATGGGATTCACCTTCGAGTCGGGGCTCGCCTCGCCCGAGCTGCGCGCCGTGATCGACTTCAATCTCTCGCCGCTCGCCGCAGTGATCTGCCTTGCGCTCATCGTCCCGACGGCCGCGATCTTCGCCGCCATCCTGCTCGCGCTCTCGATCCGCGCGAAGACGTTCAAGGAGGCGCAGGCGTCGATGATGCCGCTGCAGTTCGCCGTCATCGTCCCGGCCGTGATCTCGCTCGTGCCCGACATCGAGCTCAACACGAAGCTCGCGCTGGTGCCGGTGCTCAACGTCGCGCTCGGGCTGCGCCACGTCCTCACGGCGAGCGGCGCCGAGCCGCCCTGGCTCGAGCTCGCGCTGATCTTCGTCTCGACCGCGGCCGTCGCAGGCGGCGCCCTCTGGTTCTGCGCGCGGCGGTTCGGGCAGGAGTCGGTGCTCTTCCGGAGCTGAGCGGGGCGGCAATCGCGGCGGCGGCGCCCGCCCCGAGCGATCAGCGAGGGGCGTGGATCAACAGCGCGGCCGGCTCGACCTCGATCTTCAGCCTCCCGGTCGGACCGGGGTCGCCGTCGATCTGCGAGCAGGCGACGTCGTGGAGCTCGACCGAGCTTACGGTGAGCAGCGTCGCGTCGCGCAGCGACTCGGGGCGATGGCGCAGCGCGGCCCAGACGACGCGAAGCCAGCGCGGCCGGATCGGCTCGCGCAACAGCAGGAGCTCGAGCCGGCCGTCGTCGAAGCGCGCGCTCGGGCAGACCTGGAAGTGGCCGGCGTAGCGCGTACCGTTGAAGAGCGCGGCGTAGCGCGCCGGGCCGAGGTCGCGGCCATCGGCGACGACGCGCAGCGGCGCCTCGCGCGCGAAGCGGCCGCTTCGAAGCGCCGCGCGGACCCAGTCGCTGCGGCGCATCGGACCGGCGCGATGCGCCGCCACCTCCCGCGCCAGCTCGGCGTCGAGTCCGGCGCTGACCATGTACGCCGCGCGAACGCCGTTCACTCGAAAGAGATCGAAGCGACGCAGCGTGTCGCCGCGCGCCACTCTCCACGCCCCCTCGAACGAGCGTGGAACGCCGACGTCGTGAGCGACGACGTTGCCGGTGCCGGTCGGGAAGAGCGCGAATCGCGGTGGAGCCGACGCGGGCAGCTTCTGGAGCGCATCGCGCAGCGTGCCGTCGCCGCCGAAGATCCAGGTCGCTACGAAGCGGCCCGGCTCGCGGCGAACCAGCTCCGCCGCCTCGCCGGTCTGCGCCGCGACGTGGACGACCGACCCCGATCGCTCGAGCCGCGATCGCGCCCGCGCGGCCCACTCGCCGGCGCGGCCGCGCCCGGAGGTCGGGTTGACCACGAACAACGTCTCCGTCCCGGGGGCGTTGGCCATCGGCGCGGGAGTCTACGAGTGACGTTCCGGAGACGAGGCCGCCAACCCGGACGCCGCCGATGCGTTAGAACGCTCCTTCCGCGGCCGGCGGCCGCGAGTCAACGGACGGAGGCTCTCGGATGGTGCGACGATTCCTGCCCTTGCCGCTGGTGGTGCCGGTCGTGTTGACGGTGGCGTTCCTGGGGCTGGCCCGCGACTGTTTCGGGCAGGGACCGTCGCTCAAGTCGGTGATCGACGAGGGGCTCGGCGAGCTCGCGCGACGCCAGCTTCCTGATGGCTCCTACGACCGCGACCTCGTCACGACCGCCGACGCGGTGCTCGCCTACGTCGACTCGCCCCGCCGCTACGGCGAGAGCGACGGACCGTTCCTGCGCCGCGCGATCGAGTGGCTCTCGAGCCAGATCGACGCGGCGGGTCGTCCGATCGGCATCGACGAGATCCACGAGCAGGTCGCGGTCGCGGGCTGGCTCCAGGCGGCGCTCTCAAGATCGAAGAGCGCCGAGGCGGCGGCCGCGCTTCAGCGCCTGCATCGCTTCCTCGACTCTGACGCCGTGAAGCAGCGCGGCGAGGCGCACGTTCCCGAGGCCGAGTTCGAGCGCACCGGGAAGCTCCCGGTCGAGACGGTCGAGCAGCTCCGCGCGGCGCTCGACCCGATCACTTCCACGCTCTGCAGCGAGCCGGGGCTCAACCGTCCCGAGTTCGAGCGGTGGCTGCGCACGATGCCGGCGCTGCTCGCCGACGTCGCCGCACGCTTCCCCGACCTCACGCTCGAGACGACGCTCGGCGGCGCGAAGCACTGGTCGACCGTGCTCGGAGGCGTGGTCCTCCGGGCGCTCCACGCGCCGGCCGGGTTCGAGGAGGCGAGCGCTCGCAATCTCGCTGCGGGGGTGCGCGCGCTGACGATCTGCCACGAGAAGACGCCGAAGGAGAACGCTCCGTCCGGCGGCGGGCCGCCGAAGCCGACGGGGACGCCGCGCGCGGTCGGCGAGGACCTCGTCGCGACCTATCGCGAGGCAGCGCGAGCGGCGCTCGCCTACCTCGCCGGACAGCAGAAGGACGGTCGCTTCGGCTTCATGGGCCACGACGACCCCGGCATCACGGCGCTCGCGCTCGCGGCGGTGCTGCGCACGAGCCGGCGGCTCGGCGAGCCGCCGCCCGCGTGGATCGACCCGGGACTCGACTGGCTCGTTTCGCTGCAGAAGCCAAACGGCGCCATCCACGCCGGCGGGCTCGCGGTCTACGTCACGTCGGCCTCGCTGCTCGCGCTCACGCAAGCCGCGCGGCCCAAGGACCACGCGGCCATCGAGCGCGGCACGCTCTTCCTGAAGGTCGTCCAGCGCGACGAGCCGGAGGGCTACGACCCCAACCTCGACTGGGGCTACGGCGGCATCGGCTACGGCGACGAGCTCCGGCCCGACCTCTCGAACACGCAGTTCGGGCTCGAGGCGATGCACGCCGCCGGCGTGGCGGCGAGCGACCCGGCGATGCAGCGGGCGATCCTCTTCCTCCAGCGCTGCCAGAACGACCCCGAGTTCAACGCGCGGCCGATCGAGCGCGCCGACGGCCGCATCGTGAAGGCCGGCAGCGACGGCGGCGCCGGCTACCACCCGGGCGAGAGCAAGGCGGGGCTCGTCGGCCGCGGCGACGGCACCTTCACGCCGCGCAGCTACGGCTCGATGACCTACGCGCTGCTCAAGTGCTACCTCTTCGCAGGCCTCCCGCTCGCCGATCCGCGCGTGAAGGCGGCGCTCGACTGGATCCAGGGCCACTGGAGCGTCGAGGTCAACCCCGGCTTCGAGACGAGCACGGGCGGCCCCGGTGGGAGCAGCTCCGGCGCCGAGTACCAGGGGCTCTTCTACTACTACTTCACGATGGCCAAGGCCCTCGACGCGAGCGGCCTCGACGTCCTCACGGGCCCCGACGGCACGCCTCATCGCTGGCGCGACGAGCTCCTGGCGAAGCTGCTCGCGCTCTCCTTCACCGAGGGCTTCTGGACCAACCAGAAGGCGTCGCGCTGGATGGAAGAGTTCCCGGTGCTGGCGACGAGCTACGCGCTCGTCGCCATGGACCATTGCCTGCCGCCGACGATCCCGGCGGGGCTGCCACCGTCGAAGCCGGCCGGCAACTAGGGTCCCGGTCCTAGAGGTCTTCGAGCGAGACGGGAGGCGAGGTCCGTGTGTCGCTCGGGGAGTTTCGTCGGCGTCGATCTCGGTGATGAGACGCCGATCGGAGACGGACGACGCCTCCTCGAGCCCACTCGCGCCACACGAACCCCACCCCCCCCGTCTCGCGTCACCGCTCTTCCGACGGGCGACACGAAGACGAGCAACACGAAGACGAGGCCGTGCGGATCGACGACTTTCGTGCGTGCGACGCGAAGAGGGCACGACCGCGAGGGACGGCGCCGGGACCGTGACGAGGCGGAAGGCGGATCCTGTGTGGCGCGAGCGGGCTCGAGGAGGCGTCGTTACTCCTCCATTGGGCGGCCGCGAACCGTGATCGACGCCGACGAAACTCCCCGAGCGCCACACAGGATCCGCCTTCCGCCTCGGACTCTGACTCTGACTCGACCGACGCCTGGCTCTCAGCCGTTCGCCTGCTCCGCCGCCTCCGCCGCCTGGCGCGCCTTCTTGCGGTCCTTCTCGTCGAGGAGGATCTTGCGCATTCGCAACGACTTCGGGGTCACCTCGACGAGCTCGTCCTCGGCGATGTACTCGAGGCACTCCTCGAGGCTCAGGAGCCTCGGCGGCGCGACCACGAGCTTGCGGTCGGCGCCGGACGAGCGCATGTTCGTCAGCTTCTTCGCCTTGCAGGGGTTGACGGTGATGTCGATCCCGCGGCAGTGCTCGCCGACGATCTGGCCGACGTAGACCTGATCGCCGTTCTCGACGAAGAAGTCGCCGCGATCCTGCAGCGCGTCGAGCGCATAGGTGGCGACCTTGCCGGCCTCGACCGCGACCTGCACGCCGCCCCCCCGCTCGCCGATCGGCCCCTTCCACGGCTGGTAGCCGAGGAACGAGGTGTGGAGCACCGCCTCGCCGGTGGTCGCGCTGAGCAGTTTGGTGCGCAGCCCGACGATGCCGCGGCCCGGGATCGAGATCTCGAGGTGCGTGGTCGCGCCCACCGTCTCCATCTTCTGCACCTCGCCGCGCCGGCCGCCGACCAGCTCGATCACCTTGCCGGCCCACGGCGAGCGGACGTCGACGATCAGGAGCTCGATCGGCTCGCACTTCTCGCCGTCGATCTCGCGGATGATCACGCGCGGCTTGCCGACGGCGAACTCAAAGCCCTCGCGCCGCATCGTCTCGAGGAAGACGCCGAGGTGGAGCACGCCGCGGCCGGAGATCTTCCACGAGTCGGCGCTGTCGGTCCGCTCGACGCGCAGCGCGACGTTGCTGCGGAGTTCCTTCTCCAGGCGCTCGCGCAGGTGGCGCGACGTGACGAACTGCCCTTCGCGGCCGGCGAAGGGCGAGTCGTTCACGTAGACGAGCATCGACATCGTCGGCTCTTCGACCGCGATCGCCGGCATCCCGCGCGGAGCGTCGGGATCGCTGACCGTGTCGGAGATCTCGAGGTCGTGGTCGGTCGCCACCATCGCCGCCACGTCGCCGCACTGGACGCGATCGGCGCGCACGCGCTCCATCGACTCGAAGGTGAAGAGCTCCTGGATGCGCGAGCGCACGACCGTCCCGTCGCGCTTCACGATGGCGACCGGCTGGTCGAGCGTGAGCGTGCCGGCGTGGACGCGGCCGATGCCGATGCGGCCGACGAACTCGTTGTGGTCGATCAGCGAGACCTGGAACTGCGGCGGCTCGTCGCCGCGATCGGCGGGCGGCGGGATGCGCTCGAGGATCGCCTGGAAGAGCGGCGTCATGTCGGCGTTGCCGTCGTCGGGCTCGCGGCGCGCGTAGCCGTCGCGGCCCGAAGTGTAGACCACCGGGAAGTCGAGCAGCTCGTCGTCGTGCGTCAGCTCGCAGAAGAGGTCGAAGACCTCGTCGAGCACCTGGCGGCAGCGCTGGTCGGGCCGGTCGATCTTGTTGATGACGACGATCGGCTGGAGCTTCTTCTCGAGCGCCTTCTTCAGCACGAAGCGCGTCTGCGGCATCGGCCCTTCCGCCGCGTCGACGAGGAGCAGGCAGCCGTCGGCCATCGAGAGCACGCGCTCGACCTCGCCGCCGAAGTCGGAGTGGCCCGGCGTGTCGACGATGTTGATCTTCGTCCCGCCCCACTGGATGGCGGTGTTCTTGGCGAGGATCGTGATGCCGCGCTCGCGCTCCTGATCGTTGGTGTCCATCAGGCGCTCGGTCGGACCGCCCCTGTGCACCTTGAAGGCGCCCGCGGCCTGCAGCAGCCGGTCGACCAGCGTCGTCTTCCCGTGATCGACGTGGGCGATGATCGCGATGTTGCGGATGCGGGCCTGGGACATCAGGCGTAGATGCCGCGCAGCTTGTAGACCTGCGCCACGCGGTCGATGGCGAGCATGTAGGCGCCGATCCTGAGCGACGCCTGGTTCGCCTCGGCCATCTCGGCAACCTCGGTGAAGGAACGGTGCATCGCTTCATCGAGGCGCTGGTTCACCTCGGCCTCGGTCCAGAAGAAGCCGGCGCGATCCTGCACCCACTCGAAGTAGGAGACGGTGACGCCGCCGGCGTTGGCGAGGATGTCGGGGACGATGCGGACGCCCTTCGACTCGAGGATGGCGTCGGCCTCGTCGGTCGTCGGGCCGTTCGCGCCCTCGACGATCAGGCGCGCCTGGACCTTCTCGGCATTGGCTTCGGTGATCTGGTTCTCGATCGCCGCCGGCACCAGCACCTCGCAGGGGAGCGTCAGCAGGTCGGCCGGCGCGACCGCCTCGGCGCCGGGGAACCCGACCACGAAGCGGTTCTTCGCCACGAACTCGCGCAGCCGCGGGACGTCGAGGCCGGCGGGGTTGTGGATCGCGCCGCGCACGTCGGAGATGCCGACGACCCTGATTCCGGCCTCGTGGAAGTAGCGGGCGGCGGTGGCGCCGACGTTGCCGAAGCCCTGGATCACGACGCGCGCGCTGCGCAGGTCGATGCCGTAGCGGCTGGCGGCGTGCTGCAGGATATCGAAGAGGCCGCGGCCGGTCGCGTCGGCGCGGCCGCGCGAGCCGCCGAGCAGCAGCGGCTTGCCGGTGACGACCGCCGTCTCGCTGCGCCCCTTGCGCATCGAGTAGGTGTCCATCACCCACGCCATGATCTTGTCGTTGGTGCCGACGTCGGGGGCCGGGACGTCGCGGTCGGGGCCGATGATGTCGGCGATCGCCGCGGTGTAGCGGCGAGTGAGCATCTCGAGCTCGCGCTGCGACAGCTTCGAGGGGTCGCAGACGACGCCGCCCTTGCCGCCGCCGAAGGGGAGGTTGACGACGGCGCACTTCCACGTCATCCACGCGGCGAGCGCCTTCACCTCGCTCACGTTGACGCCGAGGTCGTAGCGGATGCCCCCCTTGCACGGCCCCATCGCGCGGCTGTGCTGGACGCGGTAGCCGGTGAAGACCTCGAGCTTCCCGCTGTCCATCACGACCGGGATCGAGACCTTGAGCTCGAGGTCGGGCTCGCTCAGGATCTTCCAGACGCCCTCGTCGAGGCTGAGGCGGCGCGCCGCCTCGTTGAACCGCTTGAGCATCTGCTGCCAGGGATCCTTGGTCTGCGCGCTGGTCATGGGGTCGTCGAGGCTCTCGCTGCGTCCGAGGGGCGGGTCGTCCCCGATCGGCCCTTGGCCGCCGGGGAAAAAGTCGGAGATGACTACCAAGTCCGCCGCCGGACGGCAAGGGAGCGCGAATGGGGGAGGCGGGGCTCGAACCCGCACGACCCGCGAGGGTCACGAGATTTTAAGTCTCGCGCGTCTGCCGGTTTCGCCACTCCCCCTTGGCAGGTCGAAGGCGGTTTCGCGGGCTCATGAGCCCGTCGGCGCTGCGTTCACGAGCACGGTCTCGGCGAAGTATCGGTCCCACTTCGACGACGCCGCGAAGGCCAGCTCCTTGGCATTGCCGCCGTAGAAGCCGCCCGACATTCTGTCGGTGACGTGCAGTTTCGCGAGCAGGCTGCCGCTCGCGTCCTTCAGGTCGTAGTTGATCTCGATGCCGGCCCGTCCCGCGCCGTAGCCGACGATCGCTCTCGCGGCGCGGCTGCCCCAGTTGACGCGGACCGAGACGTCGAGCACCGCGCCCCCGGCCGGCGCCGAGTCCCCCTCGCTCACCTCCCCGAACTTCGACGCCATGTGCGTCTTCAGGCTGTCGACGAAGGCCGACTTGACGAGGTCGACGCCCTCGTTGTTGTTCGTGGTCACCGACACGAAGTGGAGCGTCAGGCCCTTGAGCTTCCCGAAGTCGGCCGTCGGGTTCCGGTAGATCCGCTGGTTCGGATCGCTCGACACCTTCGACGCGCCGCTCCTGCAGGCCGGCAGCACGCCGAGCGCGCCGACGACCGACGCCACGACCGCGAGACGACGAAACGCTCCATTCACGATCACTGGGAGGCCTCCGTGGTAGGGCGGGGCCGGGAATCGGCCCGTGCCGGAATCGACTTCATCGGAACTCGCCGGCCGCGAGCTCGGCGAGCTCGCCAATCTCAATGGCCGGCCGCTGCGCGAGCGTCCTCCCGCGCAGCAGGATCACTTCGGCGCCGCGCCGCACGAGCCAGCTTGCGCGATCGCCCTCCCGCTCGGCCACGGCGGCGCAGGCGCCGGCCGGCAGGGCGAACTCGCCGCTCCAGCGCTTCGGCAGCGGAAAGCGGTCGCGGTCGATCGGGGCGAATCGGGTCGCGCCGGCCGCGAGCTCGGCGACGACCGCCGACGTTCCCGCAGCGCCGCCGGGCCCATCGCCCGCCTCGACCGATCGCGCGAGCACGCGCCGCCACGCCGCGACGAACTGCTCGCCGTCGCGCTCGCTGTCGAAACGCAGCCTCCAGATCAGGAGCTCGTCGCCTTCTGGCGCGCGGAGCACCAGCGCCTGGTCGCCGCCCCACCCCTGCGAGGCGCGCGTCGCATGGACCGGGCCGCCGCCCATATTCTGGACGAGCGCCGCGATCCGCGCCTCGCCGACCGTGTCGCGCAGGAGCTCTTCGAAGCCGTGCGCGAACGGAGGCACCGGCGCGGTCACCGCGAGCGGAGGATCGCCGCCGTCGAGGTACTTCCGCGGGTGGAGGATCTGCTCGGTGCTGGCCGGCGGCTGCGCGAAGGCGCGATCGACGGCGGGCCAGCCGCCCGACTCGAAGAGGGCGCCGATGAAGCGCGCGCCGCTGAGGTAAGGCCAGGTCAGCTCGTCGGCGAAGAAGGGCGGGATCGCGGCCTGCGCGAGCACCTGGTTCAGCCCGAGCCCGATCAGCTCGGCCGGATCCTGTCCGAGCAGGTCGGCGCGAAGCTCGTCGCCGTGCGCCGGCGTGTAGACGCTCATCGTGAAGTACTGCGCGTCCCCTTCGACGACGGCCTGCCTGGCGCGGTCGCGGTCGCTCGCCTTCACGGCCCCTTCCTCGCCCTTCATGTAGGGGTCGAGAGGGAAGTACTCGTCCTGCAGCGAGTGGTAGATCTCGTGGACGAGGGTGATCCGCTGCTCGAAGAGGATGCCGCTCTCGACGCAGCGCAGCGTGCGCGCCTTGGGGTCGTAGAAGCCGGCGATCTGCGAGGCGAGGAGCGACTGGGCGAGCTCCTGCAGCGAGAACCCCTCGGGAAAGAGGCCGATCGCCCGCAGGAGGATCTGGTCGCGGCGCAGCTCCTCTTGAGCGTCGGGATCGGCGAGCATCCGGGTGACGTGGCCGCTGAGCTCGTCGCGCGTGCAGACCTCCTTCGCCACCGGCCGGGCGAAGGGGCGCCCGCGCAGCCGCGCGATCTCGCGCTCGATCGCGCCGGCCTCGGCGAGGATCCGCTCGCCGGCCTCCGACCGCGCCGCGTCCTGCGGCATCGGCAAGGCGAGCGAGAGGACGCACGCGACGAGGCTCTCCACCATCGGCGCTAGGATACTCCGCTTCCCGCAGGCCGAGAGCGAGCCATGCCTTCGCGAGAGGATCTCTTCGAGCGCGTCCGGCCTCTCCTCTCCGGCGTGAAGTCGCCGGCGTGGTACGTCGGCGGCGAGGTGAACGAGATCGTCAAGGAGCCCGGGTCGGTCGCCGGCCGCATCGCTCTGGTCTATCCCGACAACTACGAGGTCGGGATGAGCCACTACGGGCTCAAGATCCTCTACCACGTCGTGAACCTCGAGGCCGATCTCGCCGCCGAGCGCGCCTACGCGCCGTGGCCCGACTTCGGCGAAAAGCTCCGCGCGGCCGGCCTGCCGCTCTTCAGCCTCGAGACGAAGAGCCCGCTCCACGAGTTCGACGTCGTCGCGTTCACGCTGCAGAGCGAGCTGACGCTCACGAACCTGCTCCACGTCCTCGACCTCGCGCAGATCCCGGTGCGCGCGAGCGGGCGGCGCGACGACCATCCCCTCGTCGTCGCAGGCGGCGCGGGCGGCTTCAATCCGCAGCCGCTCGCCGAGGTGGTCGACCTCTTCCTGCTCGGCGACGGCGAGGAGATCGTCGTGCCGTTCCTGCGCGACGTCGCGGAACGGCGACGCCGCGGCCAGCCGCGCCGCGAGATGATCGTCGACCTCGCGCGCCGCTACCCCTTCGCCTACGCGCCGGCGCTCTACGACGAACTCCACGCGGCCGACGGGACGCTGCAGGGCTACCGGCCGCGGGTCGAGGGGCTCCCGGAACGCGTCCGCGGCGCCTACGTCTTCGATCTCGACGCCACGCCCTTCCCGACGTCGCCGGTCGTGCCGCACACGCGCGTCGTCCACGACCGCGTCTCGCTCGAAGTGATGCGCGGCTGCGTCCACGGCTGCCGCTTCTGCCAGGCGGGGATGCTCACGCGGCCGTGGCGCATCCGCAGCCCGAGGCGCCTGCTCGAACTCGCGCGCGAGAGCTACGCGAAGACCGGCATGGACGAGATCAGCCTGCTCTCGCTCTCGACGTCGGACTACCCCTATCTCAAGGAGACGATCGACCTCCTGCGCGGCGAGTTCGCCGGCCGCGAGGTGAACGTCTCGCTGCCTTCGCTGCGCGTGAACGAGCAGCTTCGCCTCCTGCCCGAGCAGAACGGCGAGAGCCGCAAGGGCAGCCTGACGCTCGCGCCCGAAGTGGCGACCGACCGGCTGCGCCGCATGGTCAACAAGCCGATCCGCAACGAAGACCTCTACGCCGGCGTGCGCGCCGCCTTCGAGAACGGCTGGGACCACGTGAAGCTCTACTTCATGATCGGCGTGCCCGGCGAGATCGACTCCGACGTCGACGGCATCGTCGACATGGCCGAGCAGTGCTCCCGCATCGGCAAGGAGGTCCACGGGCGCAACGCCGAGGTGCACGCGGCGGTCTCGACCTTCGTGCCCAAGCCCTTCGTCCCCTACCAGTGGGACGGGATGCTGTCCTTCGATGAAATCGCGCAGCGGCAGGCGCGGCTGATCGCGCGCAAGACGCTGAAGCGGGTCTGGATCGACTTTCACGAGCCGGCGCAGTCGTTCCTCGAGGCGATCCTCGCCCGCGGCGACCGGCGCGTCGGCCGCGCGCTGCTGCGCGCCCACGAGCTCGGCGCCCGCTTCGACGAGTGGCGCGAGCACTACCGGCTCGACCTCTGGCGGCAGGCCTTCGCCGAGACCGGGATCGACGCCGTGGTCGAGGCGACGCGGACGCTGCCCTACGAGGCGGCGCTGCCTTGGGACATGATCGACGCCGGGCCGAGCAAGGAGTACCTGATCGACGAGTCGAAGAAGGCGCGCGCCGAGACGGCCACGCAGAACTGCTTCGGCGAGGCGTGCAACCGCTGCGGCGTCGACGTCAAGGACTGCTTCGACCTCAAGCACGCCATGCCGCTGCTGCCGCGCGCCTGAGCGCGCCGCCTCCGCCGCCGTGCGCCTCCCCGCCTCGCTCGCGCCCTTCAGGCACGCCTGGCCGCTCTGGAAGCGGCAGCGGCCGATGCTGCTGCTCGGGCTCGCCTGCCTGCTGCCGGCGAAGGCGATCGACCTGGCGATCCCCTACCTCTTCAAGCTCGGGATCGACGGCGCCACCCGGGAAGGAATCGGGCCGGGCCATCGCCACCTCACGTGGAGGGAGGAGCTCGGCCTCGCTGCCCTCGCGATCCTGATCGGCGCGGTGAGCGCGGCGCTGAGCTACGCGATGCGCCGGCTGCTCGTGCGGGCGAGCCGCGACTTCGAGCGCGACCTGCGCCTCACGCTGCACGCGAAGCTCCTGAAGCTCCCGCAGCACTGGTTCGGCACCACCACGGTCGGCGACCTCGTCTCGCGCATGACGCAGGACATCGAAGCGGTCCGGATGGCGCTCGGGCCGGGGATGATGTACGTCGGGAACGCGATCGTCGCGGTCTCCGGCGCCTTCGCCCTGATGTTCTTCATGGACCGGCGGCTCATGCTCTGGATGGGCGTGCCGTTCCTCGTCCTCGGGCTGGTCGCGCTGCTGATGGCGCGGCGGCTCGGCCGCGCCTCCGACGCCGTGCAGCAGGGGATCGGGAAGATCTCGGCCTGCGCGGCGGAGAGCTTCTCGGCGATCCGCATCCTGAAGGTCTTCGCCGGAGAGGAGCGCCAGCACTCGCGCATGCGCGGCCTCTCGCTCGACTACTTCGATGCGCAGATGAAGCTCGCCGCGGCGCGCGGCGGGATGATGGCGCTCCTCTATGCCGTGAAGGACGTCTCCCACTTCGTGATCCTGCTGATCGGCGGGATGAGCATCGTGGCGCGGCGCTCGACGATCGGCGACTTCGTCGTCTATCGCAGCTGGATGCTGCAGTGCTTCTGGCCGCTCGTCACCTTCGGCTGGATCGTCTCGATGGTGCAGCGCGCCGCCGCCGGCATGCGCCGCATCGCCGACGTCCTCGAGACCGTCCCCGCCATCGATTCGCCGGCGACGCCGAAGGCGCCGGCGATCCCCGCCCGCGGCAAGGCGCTGCCGATCGAGTGGCGGGACGTCACCGTACGACTCGGCGGGCGCACCGTGCTCGATCGCGTCTCGCTCGAGGTCCCGGCCGGCGGCAGCCTCGGGATCACGGGCCCGACGGGCAGCGGCAAGTCGCTCCTCGTCCAGCTCGTCGCGCGGCTCGTCGATCCCGACGAGGGAGCCGTCCTGGTCGGCGGCGTCGACACGCGGGAGTGGGAGCTCCACTCGCTGCGCCGCGCCGTGGGCTTCGTCCCGCAGGAGCCCTTCCTCTTCTCCGATCTCCTGCGCGAGAACCTGCGCTTCGCCCGGCCCGACGCGAGCGACGCGCAGGGGATGGAGGCCGCTCGCGCCGCCGGCCTCGAGCTCGACCTCGCCGCGCTCGCCGCCGGCCTCGACACGCGCGTCGGCGAGCGGGGGGTCACCCTCTCGGGCGGTCAGCGCCAGCGCGCCACGCTCGCGCGCGCGCTGCTCGCCGATCCGCCGGTGGTGATCCTCGACGACGCGCTCTCGGCCGTCGACGCGGAGACCGAGGCGCGCATCCTCGCGCGGCTCCGCGCCGAGCTCGAGGGGCGCACCGCCGTCGTCGTCTCCCATCGGGTCGCCGCGCTCGCCGGCCTCGATCGCATCGTGGTGATCGAGGATGGACGGCGGGTCGAGATCGGCTCGCACGCCGAGCTGATCCGGCTCGGCGGCCACTACGCCCGGCTCGAGCACGACCAGCGGCTGCTGGCGGAGATCGAGGCGCTGTGAGCGAGTACGACGACGAGCCGGCCAGGCCGCCGGCGTTCGATCGCGCGCTCCTCGCGCGGCTGTGGGGATTCCTGCGGCCCCATGGCGGCGTCCTCACGCTCGGGATCGGGACGATCGTCGCGGGGCGCGCCTGCGACTGGCTCCAGCCGTGGCTCTTCCAGCGCACGATCGACGGGCCGATCCGGCATCCGGAGGGCGACGGCCCGGCGACGCACGGCCTCGTCTACTTCGCGATCTGCGTCTTCGGCGTCGCCATCGCCAACGGGCTGCTCCGCTTCGCGCAGACGCTCGTGCTGACGAAGCTCGGGCAGGCGACCACCTTCGACGTCCGCCAGGCGCTCTTCGGCCACCTGCTGCGCCTGCCGCTCTCGTGGTTCGACCGGAAGCCGGTCGGCGAGCTGGTGACGCGCATGACCGGCGACGTCGAGAACCTGGTCGAGTTCTTCTCGACGGGCGCGGCGGCGCTCGTGCTCGACTCGCTCTGGGTCGTCGTGCTCCTGGTCACGCTCTTCACGATGGACGCGCGGCTCGCGGGGGTCGCGCTCGCCAGCCTGCCGCTCTTCGCGTTCGTCTCGTTCCGCTTCCGCGAGCGCGCGCGCATGGCCTACCGCGAGACGCGGCGCGAGATCGCCCGCAACGCCGCCTTCATCCAGGAGTCGATCGCGGGCGTGCGCGTCACGCAGCTCTCCGTCCGCGAGGCGGGGATGCAGGAGCGGTTCGCCGCCTTGTCGGCAAAGCTGCGCGACGCCTGGCACGTGACCGTCCACCAGTTCTCGCTCTTCTTCGCGGGGGTGAGCTGGCTCACGCTCATGGTCAGCGCGGCGGTCTTCGCGGTCGGCACCCGCTTCCTCCTCGACGCCAGCCTGTCGACCGGCGAGTGGTTCCGCTTCTGGATGTGCCTCGGCTACCTGTTCGAGCCGCTGCAGGAGCTCGCCGAGCGCTGGAACGTGCTGCAGTCGGCGCTCGTCTCGACCGAGCGAGTCTCGCGGATCCTCGAGGAGGCGCCCGAGCCGGAGGGCTCGCTCGACCATCACCATCGCGGCGCCATCGAGTTCGCTCACGTGAGCTTCGGCTACGACGGCGGCGCCGAGCCAGTGCCGGAGGCACGCCTCATCGTGCAGGAACTCTCGTTCCAGGTGAAGGCCGGCCAGACCGTCGCGTTCGTCGGCGCGACCGGTGCCGGCAAGACGACGGTGATGGCGCTCCTCCTCGCGCTCTATCGAAAGCAGCGCGGCGCGATCCGGATCGACGGCGTCGAGCTCGACCTGCTCGCGCTGAAGTCGCTGCGGTCGGGGATCGGCGTCGTGCCGCAGGACGTCTTCCTCTTCGCCGACACGATCCTGGAGAACGTGCGCCTCTTCGATCCGGCGATCACCGAGGAGCAAGTGCGGCGCGCCTGCGAGGCGGTCGGCGCGAGCGCCTTCATCGAGCGCCTCCCGCTGCGCTACGCCGCCCCGCTCGGCGAGCGCGGCGCCAACCTCTCCGCCGGCGAGCGGCAGCTCCTCGCCTTCGCCCGCGTCCTCGTGCGCGATCCGAAGATCCTCGTCCTCGATGAGGCGACGAGCTCCGTCGACACCGCGACCGAGCGGCGGCTGCAGGCGGCCGTCCTGAAGCTCCTCGCCGGCCGGACGGCGCTCGTGATCGCCCACCGCCTCTCGACGATCCGGCGCGCCGACCAGATCCTCGTCCTCCACCACGGGCGGCTCCGCGAGTCGGGCACTCACGCCGAGCTCCTCGCTCAGAGCGGCATCTACGCCCGCCTCCACGAGCTGCAGTTCGGCACCGACACCACCGCTGCCCGTCCGGCGCCGGAGACTCCCGTCGCCCTGCCCGCTCCCATCCCCACCGAGCCCGCGACCGACTTGCCTTCGGGACTCGTGTGACGACGACGAGGCCGGTTCGCCCGCGAACGTCAGTCGACCGCGGGTGTCGGGCGCCGCTCGTTTGCGTCCGCAGCATGTGGGGGCGCCGGGGATCGAACCCGGGACTTCCGGCTTAAAAGGCCGTTGCTCTACCAGCTGAGCTACGCCCCCGAATCGGGCGGAGATTAGCGCCGCGCATGGTCGGCTCTCCGAAGGACGGGGCTCGGAGTCGAGGGCGCTACAATCCCACGGCTCGTCGGCCCGCGGCTCGTCGGCGCGGCGGTGCCGGCGACCCGGCCCCATCGTCCAGTCCGGTAGGACATCGCCCTTTCAAGGCGGAAACACGGGTTCAAATCCCGTTGGGGTCACCACTCGGACAGGTTCCGAGGCCCTCTCAGCTCTCCATGATCTCTTTGGTTTTCGTGGCGAGCAGCTTCTCGACGTCGGCCTCGTGCTGCTTCAGCAGAGTCTGCACGGCCTCCTTGGCCTTCGTGACGTCGTCGTCGGTCAGGCCGTCCGCGTCGTCGAGGTGCTTGTTGGCGTCGCGGCGCGCGTTGCGCAGCGAGACCTTCGCCGTCTCCGCCAACTCCTTCAGGCGGCCCGAGAGCTTCTTGCGCTGCTCCTCGGAGAGCATCGGGACGATCAGCCGGAGGATCTTCCCGTCGTTCTGCGGGTTGATGCCGAGGTTGCTGGCCTGGATCGCCTTCTCGATCTCCTTGAGCGCGCCCTGGTCGTAGGGCTTGATGGCGATCTGGCGCGGCTCGGGGATCTGGATCTGCGCGAGCTGCGAGAGCGGCGTCGGGCTCCCGTAGTAGTCGACGCGGACGTTCTCGACGAGCGCCGGGGTCGCCCGCCCCGAACGCAGCCCGCGGAACTCGCCGGCCAGGTGGTCCACGCCCGCCTTCATCTTGGCGCGCGCCTCGACGACGCTCTTGTGCTCCACGCTCTGCCTCCTTCGAGCCGGCCGCGCCGGCTCAAGAGCGGCCGCGAGTTGGCGCGGCCGCCGCCTCCGAGATCAGCGTACCGACGTGCTCCCCCGAAATCGCGCGCACCAGGTTGCCGCGCTCGTGCAGGTCGAAGACGACGATCGGGATCGCGTTCTCGTCGCAGAGCACGACCGCCGCCGTGTCCATGACCTTGAGCTTGCGCGAGATCACGTCGCGATAGGCGAGCCGCTCGAACCGCTGCGCCTTCGCGTCCAGCTTCGGATCGGCCGAGTAGACGCCGTCGACCTGCGTCGCCTTGAGCAGGCAGTCGGCCCCGATCTCGCTCGCGCGCAGCGCCGCCGCCGTATCGGTGCTGAAGAAGGGGTTGCCGGTCCCGGCGACGAGGATCACGACGCGGCGCTTCTCGAGGTGTCGGATGCAGCGGCGGCGGATGAACGGCTCGCAGAAGTCGGCGATGTTCACCGCCGACTGCACGCGCGTCTCGATCCCTTTGCGCTCGAGCACGTCCTGGAGCGCGAGCCCGTTCATCGCAGTGGCGAGCATGCCCATCTGGTCGGCGACGGCGCGATTGATCCCCTCGAGCTGGCTGCCGCGGAGGTAATTGCCGCCGCCGACGACGATCGCGATCTGCCGGCCGCCGGCGAGCAGCTCCCTCAGGTCGCTCGCGAGCGCGTCGACGACGCCGGCATCGAGCCGGCCGTCCTTCCCGGCGAGCCCCTCACCGGAGAGCTTGAGGAGCGCGCGACGGTACCCGCGGCGCGGCGCGCCGGCCGGAGTCCGCGCCTTCGTCACTCGCCGACCTCGATGCGCGCGAAGCGCCGGATCGACACGTTCTCGCCGGTCGCCGCGACCAGATCCTTGCGGACGTCCTCGACCTTCTTCTTGTCGTCCATGACCCAGAGCTGATCGACCAGGCAGTGCTGGGCGAAGAACTTCTGGAGCCTGCCTTCGATGATCTTGACGCGCGCGGCCTCCGGCTTCTTCGCCATCTCCTCGGCGCTCTCGGCGAGGATCAGCGCCTTCTCCTTCTCGACCGCCTCGGCCGGGACCTCCTCGCGGCGGACCCAGCGCGGCTTGTTGGCCGCGACGTGCATGGCGAGCGTGCGCGCGAACTCCTTGAACTTGTCGGTGCGCGCCACGAAGTCGGTCTGGCAGTTCACCTCGACGATGACCGCCTTCTTGCCGTCGTGGTGCACGTAGTGGCCGATCGCGCCCTGCGCCGTCTCGCGCGTCGAGACCTTCTCGGCCGTCTTGAGCCCCTTGATCCGGAGCACGTCCTTCGCCTTCTCGAAGTCGCCGGCCGCCTCCTCGAGCGCGCGTTTGCAGTCCATCATCGCGGTGCCGGTCGCCTCGCGCAGCTTCTGCACGAGCGCCGCCGAGATCGGGGTTGCCATCATCGAGCTCCGAATTCCTGGATCCTGGTTCTCTCGCGCCGGCTCGTCACCGGCAAGTCGCGCCGCGCGCTGCCGCGTCCTGCGCGCGCGCGCCGGCTCGTCCGTGCGCCGAACCTGCCGTTCACGCCGTCGCGGCGGGGCCGGCGGCGCCCTTCGCAGCCTCGGCGGCCGCGGGAGCTGCCGCCTCGTCGCCGCCTTCGACCACGTCGGGCGTCTCGGGCTTGCGCGGCGCCCGGCGCGGCGCGCGTCGCTCGGAGCTCGTGCCGGCGCGGTAGCGCTCCGACTTGATGTCGGGATCGACCGAGGTCCGGGCCGCGTCGGCGACGGTGCCGCGCTGGTTCGCCTTGCCCTCGACGATGGCGTCGACGAGCTTGGTCAGCAGCGCCTGCACCGAGCGCATCGCGTCGTCGTTCCCCGGGATCGGGAAGTCGACGAGCGTCGGGTCGCAGTCGGTGTCGAGGACGCCGATGATCGGGATGCCGAGCCGGTTCGCCTCCTTGACGGCGATGTACTCCTTCCGGATGTCGACGACGACGAGCGCGCCGGGCAGGCGGTCGAGGTCGCGGATCCCCTGCAGGTTCCGCCGGATCCGCTGGAGGTCGCGCGTCACGAACGACTGCTGCTTCTTCGCCATCTGAGCGAGCGCGCCCGAGGTCTCGAGCGCCTCGAGGTCGCGCAGCCGGTCGAGCCGCGAGTGGATCGTCGTGTAGTTGGTGAGCGTGCCGCCGAGCCAGCGCTCGTTCACGTAGGGCATCGAGCAGCGCGTCGCCTCGGCCTGGATGACGGCCTTCACCTGCCGCTTGGTGCCGACGAGGACGACCTTGTGGCCGGCGGCGACGAGGTTGCGCAGGAAGCGCTGGGCGCGGGCGAGGCCGCGCACCGTCTGGACGAGGTCGATGATGTGGATGAAGTTGCGCTTGCCGTAGATGAAGGGCTTCATTTTCGGGTTCCAGCGGCTCACCCGATGGCCGAAGTGGACTCCGGCCTCGACGAGCTCGTCGAGCTGGATGGGCTGGACCGACAATCCCGACACTCCCGATCACCTCCGGTCCCTTGCGAGACCTCTTGCGCCAGTTCGCCTTCAGGCTCGGCCTCGCGGCGGCGACGGAGGTCGCCCGGATGAGGAGTCGGCCCACCAGCGCGTGAAGAGGGACGGGTCTGGGACCGGCACCATGCCGGATCCGCGCGGCCGTCCCCCGGCGAACGAAGGGCGAGGAGTCTAGGCTCCCTCCCCGGGGGATCAAGGTTGCGAAAGGTCGCCGTCCCTTCCGGCCCAAGTCCAAGCGTGTCAAAGTGCGGCGCCGTCGTGAGCCCCGGAATCGCAACATGACCGAACCGCGTCGCAGCGTCCTCCTCGGCAGCCACGACACCGCGCCGCTGCCGGACGTCGCCGCGGTGCTGCGGGCGCGCGGGATCGACGTCTCTTCGAGCTCGCGGCTCGCGGAGACCGAGGCGAGCCTCGCGGCCGGCGCCTTCGACCTCGTCGTCCTCCAGCCGCTCTCCGGAAGCGGCGACGGCTTCGAGGTCGAGCAGGTGCGCGCGCTCGGCGCCAATGCGCGCTCCTTCCTGCTGCTCGTGCTCCCCGAGTCGGGCGCCGCGCGCCCGCTCTCGCCGTCGGACGTCCCGGCCGACGACCTGCTCGTCGACACGATGATCGGGCCGCCGTCGGCCGACGAGCTCCTGCTGCGCATCGCGCTCGCGCTGCGCCGCCGCGACGCGGTGCTCCGGGTCGAGCAGGCGACCCGCGCGCTCGAGCAGGAGACGATCACCGACTTCAAGACGGGGCTCCACAACGACCGCTACTTCTTCCAGCGGCTGCGCCAGGAGGTCGAGCGCAGCCGGCGCCACCGCCTCGCGCTCTCGCTCGTCCTCGTCGACCTCGACGACTTCAAGGCGGTGAACGACCGCTTCGACCACCTCTTCGGCGACCACGTGCTCGCCGAATTCGCCCGCCGGCTGCGGGCGCAGGTCCGTCAGATCGACGTGCCGGCGCGGCTCGGCGGCGATGAGTTCGCGCTCCTGCTCCCGAGCACCGACCTCGAGGAGGCGGCGCAGCTCGCCACGCGGCTGCGGACGACGACGGGCGAGCCACGCTTCGAGAAGGACGGTCGCTCGACCGCGCTCACGGTCTCGATGGGGATCGACGCGCTTCCGGGCGACGAGGAGATCGCGGCCGAGGAGTTCCTGCGCCGCGCCGACCTCGCGCTGCTCGAGGCGAAGCGGCGCGGCAAGAGCCGCATCTGCCTCTATCCCGAGATCGCGCCGAAGACGACGCCGGCGTAGTTCTGGCGCGAGGTCCGAGTCGACTCGGATCAGCTGCCCTTCTTCGGGGATCGAACATCGATCCAGAGCTGCACCGGATCGTCCGAGATCTTCCAGTCGATCTTCTTCCACTCAGACCCCGGCGGCAGCTGCGGCCCGCACGTGATTCCCGCAGAGACCGTGCTCGACAGCAACCAGTCGCGACTCTCGTCGATCGCCCTGAGAAAGAGCTCGGGGCCGTCGACGTGCCATCGGATGACGTCGTCGACCCTGAGCTCTGATTCCCGGCGACTGTCGTTCACACGCTTGCTGGCGGTGCGCGCATATCCCTGCTTCCTGAGTTCCTCAGTGAGCGCCGTGTCGAGCGCCACCAGCGTCCGGCCGTCCGTCTCGACGTCGAAGCCCGCCTTCCCCTTCACCAGCACCTCGACCTCGTCGCTCGTGAGGACGGCCGGCTGGCCGCCGATCGGGAGCTCGAGCCTCTTCTCGCGCAGGAGCGTCTCGACCTGCTCCTGCGAGAGCGCCTCGAGCGCCTGCTTCGCCGCGTTCAGGCGCGGCCCGAGCTTCGGGCCGAGCAGGCGGAAGTTCGGCTTCGCCTGGAGCGTGCGCAGCTCGGCGAGCTCCTTCCCGGCGACGACCACGACCTCGTGGACGTTCAGCTCCTCGGCGACGAGCTGCCCGAAGCGCCCGCGCAGCGCCTGATCGGCCGCGGCGTCGGCCCCCTTCACGAGCAGGCGGCGCAGCGGCTGGCGGACGTTGATCTGCGCGACGTTGCGCGCGCGCCGCCCGAGCGCCACGACGTCGAGCACCGTCTCCATGTCGCGCTCGAGCTCGGGCTGGCGCAGCTCGCGCCGCGGCGGCGGGAAGCTCTCGAGGTGGACCGAGCGGCGCCGCGGCTCGAGCCAGTGGTCGAGCGCGTCGGAGAAGAACGGCGCGAGCGGCGCCATCAGCAGCGCCACGCGCGCGAGCCCCTCGTGCAGCGTGTGGTAGGCGGCGAGCTTGTCGGGCGTGAGCCCGGCGCCCCAGAAACGGTCGCGGCTGCGCCGGATGTACCAGTTGGAGAGGCGGCGATCGACGAAGCCTCCGATCAGGTTCGCCGCGCGCGTGAGGTCGTAGCTCTCGAAGGCGCGGCCGACCTCCTCGGTGAGCCGCTCGATCTCGGCCTGGAGCCAGAGGTCGAGCTCGGGGCGGGCGGCCGGCGCGGGCGCCGCCGCCTCCGGATCGAAGCGGTCGATCTCGGCGTACGTGGCGAAGAAAGCGAAGCAGTTGAAGAGAGTGCCGAAGAACTCGCGCCCGGTCGCCCCGACCTGCTCCGAGTCGTAGCTCTTCGGCAGCCACGGCGCGCTCTGGGTCAGCAGGTACCAGCGGACCGCGTCGATGCCGTGGCTCTCGATCTCCTCCCACGGGTCGACGGCGTTGCCGCGCGACTTCGACATCTTCTGCTTCTTCGCGTCGAGCACGAGGTTCCCGACGAGCACGCGGCGCGACGCCGGCTTGCCGGTCAGGAACGAGGAGATCACGTGGAGCGTGTAGAACCAGCCGCGCGTCTGGTCGAGCCCCTCGGCGATGTAGTCGGCCGGATGCTCGGAAGGCGGCGCCTTCCCCTTCTCCGCGATCCAGCCGTGCTGCGCGAAGGGCATCGCGCCCGAGTCGAACCAGCAGTCGACCACCTCCGGCGTGCGCCGCGCCGTGCCGCCGCAGCCGCTCTTCGCGCACGGCAGGGTCACGCCGTCGATGTGCGGCCGGTGGAGGTCGAACCCGGCCGGCAGCGACGGCACGAGCGCGCGCAGCTCCGCCTCGCTGCGCACCGCGCGCAGCGACGAGCACTTCTCGCAGCGCCAGAGGTTGAGCGGCGTGCCCCAGTAGCGCTCGCGCGAGATCGCCCAGTCGACGTTGTTCTCGAGCCACTCGCCGAACCGCTTCGTGCCGATCTCCGGCGGGAACCACTCGATCTCGCGGTTGAGCGCGACGAGCCGGTCCTTGATCCGCGTCGTGCGCAGGTACCAGCTCGGTCTGAGCCAGTACAGGAGCGGCGTCTTGCAGCGCCAGCAGTGCGGGTAGGCGTGGACGATCGTCTCGCGCCGCAGGAGCCGGCCGCGCCGCTCGAGCTCTCGCACCAGCTCCGCGTTGGCGTCGCGGAAGAACTGGCCGGCGACCGGCGCGACGCGCGGGTCCATGCGTCCCTGCGCGTCGACGCCGTTCACGACGGCGAGCCCCTCCTTCACCGCGACCGCGTGGTCGTCGGCGCCGAAGGCCGGAGCGACGTGGACGATCCCGGTCCCCTCGTCGGATGAGACGAAGTCGCCGGCGACGACCACCTCGCCCCATCCGCCCTCGAGCGGCAGCCAGTCGAACGGCCGGCGGTAGCGCGCGCCGACGAGCGCCGCGCCGCGCATGCGATCGACGATCTCGAAGGGCTCCTTCCCGAGCGACTTCGCCGCGAGCACCTCCGCCACGATCAGGAGCTCCGACGTCCCGTCCTTCCCGGTCCTGCGCACGCGCACGTAGTCGAGGTCGGGATGGACGGCGAGCGCCACGTTGCTCGGCAGCGTCCAAGGCGTCGTCGTCCAGGCGAGGAACGATTCGCCCGGCGACGCGCCCGGCCCGGCGCGCTCGAAGCGGACGTAGACCGACGGATCCTGGATCTCCTGGTAACCCTGCGCGAGCTCGTGGCTCGAGAGGCCGGTGCCGCAGCGCGGGCACCACGGCAGGCTCTTGTGGCCGAGCTCGAGCAGCCCCTCCTCGAAGAAGCGGGCCAGCAGCGACCAGACCGACGAGATGTAGCCGTTGTCGCAGGTGACGTAGGGATGGGCGTAGTCGAGCCAGAAGCCCATCCGCTCGGAGAGGCGCTCCCACTCGTCCTTGTACTTGAAGACGCTCGCGCGGCAGCGCTCGTTGAAGGGGCCGATGCCGAAGCTCTCGATCTCCGGCTTGATCGCGATGCCGAGCTCCTTCTGCACCTCGATCTCGACCGGCAGGCCGTGCGTGTCCCAGCCCGCCTTGCGCGGGACGTGGAAGCCCTTCATGGTCCAGAAGCGGCAGACGACGTCCTTCAGCGTGCGCGCGAGGACGTGGTGGATTCCCGGCCGCCCGTTCGCCGTCGGCGGCCCTTCGTAGAAGACGTAGGTCGGCCGTCCGGGCTTGCGCGCGAGCACCTCGGCCGCGACGCCGTTCGTCCGCCACCGCTTCAGGACCTCGGCCTCGATCCGCGGCAGATCGAACGACTCGGTCGGCTTGCGGAAACGCGGGGTCACGCGCGCGCGACCGGCGGCCGGTCGGTGCGGAACTGCTCGAGGAAGCGGCCCGACGGCGCGCCGGCCCACTCGCGCGTGAATTGGAGCAGCTCGGCCGCGCAGGTGCCGGCCGGCGCCTCGACCGACGCGAGCGTCGACGCGAGCGCCGATTGCCGCCGGAAGAGCAGGTTGAAGACGCGCCGCAGCTCCTCGATCTCGGCCTCGGCGACGCCGGCGCGCTGCAGCCCCAGCACGTTGAGCGCCCGCACCCGGACCCGGTCGCCGGAGACCTTCGTGAAGGGCGGCACGTCGTGGACGACCCGGCTCATGCCGCCCACGTAGGCGAGCCGTCCGATGCGGACGAAGTGGTGGCAGGCGGCGGCGCCCGCGAGGACGGCGCGGTCCATGATGTTCACGTGGCCCGCGATCAGGACGCCGTTGGCCATGATCACGTCGCTGCCGATCTGCGAGTCGTGGCCGACGTGCGAGCAGGCCATGAAGAGGTTCCGATCGCCCACGATCGTGGCGCCGCCTCCCTTCGCCGTGCCGCGGTTGATCGTCACGCACTCGCGGAAGACGTTGCCGTCGCCGATCGTGAGCGTCGTCGGCTCGCCGCGGAAGGTCTTGTCCTGCGGCGTCCCGCCGAGCACGCAGCCGGGGTGGACGACGTTCTCCTCGCCGAGCGACGTGAGCGACTCGAGGACGACGTGGGAGAGAAGCCGGGTCCGGGCCCCGACGCGCGCCCCGGCGCGGACGAGGCAGTAGGGGCCGACCTCGACCTCTTCGGCGAGCTCCACTCCCGGCTCGACCACGGCGAGCGGGTGGATCCGCGCCGCGCTCACGTCGCGTCCACCAGCGTGAAGGTGAGGAGCGCCTCGGCCACCGTGTGCTGGCCGACCTTCGCCACCGCCCTCCCTTGTCCCATCTTGCTGCGCACCTTGGTCGCCTCGATCTCGATGCGCAGCTGATCGCCCGGCACGACGGCGCGCCGCAGCTTCACCTCGTCGATCGACCAGAGGACGGCGAGCTTGCCGGTGTTCTCGAGCCGGCGCAGCAGCAGGAGCCCGGCGAGCTGCGCCATCGCCTCGAGGATCATGACGCCCGGCATGATCGGCTGGCCCGGCCAGTGGCCCTGGAAGAAGGGCTCGTTGATCGTGACGTTCTTGATGCCGACGGCGCGCCGGTAGCCCTCGAGCTCGATCACCCGGTCGATCAGCAGGAACGGGTAGCGGTGCGGCAGGAGAGTGAGGATCTCCTTGATGTCCATGCCGGTCGACGGATGGAGCGTGCCGGCGAGCTCGTCGGCCTCGAGCGTCTCGACCAGCCGCCCCACGAGCTTGCGGTTCGCCGTGTGGCCCGTCTTGGCGGCGACGACGCGGCCCTTCAGGTCGGCGCCGAGGAGGAAGAGGTCGCCGAGCAGGTCGAGCACCTTGTGGCGCACGAGCTCGTCGTCGAACCGCTGCGGCGGCGCGCCGTCCGTCGACGCGCCGACGATGATCGTGTTCTCGCGGGTGGCGCCGCGCCCGAGCCCCCGCTGCTTCAGCTCGTCGATCTCGCTCGCCAGGCAGAAGGTGCGCGCCGGCGCGATCTCGGCGCGGAAGGTCTCCGGCGTGACGTCGAGCGCGAGGTACTGGCTGCGGACCGCCGTCCCAGGGAAATCGAGGGTGTAGGCGAGGGCGAGGCCGTCGTGGTCGTTGGGGGCGGCCGTGATGAACGAATCGCCGACGTTCACCGCGATCGGCTCGCGGATCTCGAGACACTTGCGCGGCGACTTCTGCTCGACGACGCCCGCCTTCTGGAGCTGCTCGAGCCACGGCAGGGCGCTGCCGTCGAGCCCTGGCATCTCGCCGCCGTTCACCTCGACTCGCAGGTTGTCGATGCCGAGCCCCATCAGCGCCGCGCAGAGGTGCTCGACCGTGTGGACCTCCGCCTCCTCGTTCTTGAGCGTCGTGCGGCGCGGATTCTCGGAGACGTAGCGGTACGACGCCGGGATCAGCGGCGCGTCGGGCAGGTCGCTGCGGACGAAGACGACGCCGGCGTCCGCCTCGCCCGGGAGGATCCGCACGCGGGCCTCCGTGCCGGTGTGGAGGCCGGGGCCGGCGACTTCGAAGGAGCTCTTGATCGTTCTCTGATTGCGGCGCATGGGCGAAGAGGCGCGCGCTCCGCGGCCGAGGGAAGCTACTTGCCCGCGTCGAGGATCGCAAGAACGGCATCGGTCGCGTCGGTCGCCTTGCGATACGCGACGACGGTCCTCACGACGATCTCCGGGATCACCTCGCTCGGCTTCGAGCCGCCGGCCGGACTCGCGGCGTACTGCAGCACGGCGTCGAGGTCGTTGGCGTCGAGGTAGGTGCGGCAGGCGGCGGCGACGCGCGCGTGCGCGTCGGCGAGCGAGCGGGCGACGCGGCGCTGGAACTCCTCCTCGAGCGAGTTCGCCTCGTTCTCGATCTCGAACTTCTTCACGCGCAGCTCCTTCGTCTTCCTGCGGAACTCGTCGCTGCCCTCCTTGTACTGGTCGAGCTCGCCCTTCTGCGCCATGTACTCCTTCTCGCGCTCGTCGAGCAGCCTGCGGCTCGCGTCGCGCCACTGCTCGATGAGCTGCTGCTCGTCGCGCGACTGCCGGTGCTGGCTGACCAGCCTCGACATGTCGACGACGGCGATGCGGGGGCCCTCGGCCGCGCGCGCGCCGAGCAGCAGCGCCGCGGCTGCGGCGGCCAGGACGTACCTCGTCTTCATCGCGGGGATCTCCCTCAGAATCGGGTCGTGAAGTTGATCTGGAAGCTCTCGCGCTCGTCGCCTCGCGCGCGCTCGAGCGGGATGCCGTAGTAGAGCTCGAGCGGGGCGCTGAGCAGCTGGAACGGGATGCGCATGCGGACGCCGACGCCGGCGCTCGCGCGCCAGCGCCCCTCGCGCAGCGCGACCCAGTCCTGCTCGAGCATCCCCTGGTCGACGAAGAGGACGCCGCGCAGGAAGGGGGTGCTCTCGCGGATGCGCGCGTCGTAGGTGTCGACCAGCGGGAAGACGTACTCCGCGTTCACGACCCATCCGGCGGAGCCGCCCACCGGGAAGTTGTCGTCGTGCGGCCCGATGCCGCGGAACTCGAAGCTGCGCAGCTTGAGGAAGCCGCCCGGGCCGCCGGCGAAGTAGCGCTCGAAGAGCGGCACGTCGTCGGTGCCGTCGTAGGCGCGCGCCCAGGCCCCGGCGGCGCGCAGCGACACGACGTGGCGCTGCTCTTCCTCGTTCTCCCAGATCGGGATCAGGAGCTCGCCCGAGGCCGAGAGCTTGACGACTTCGTATTGCGCGCCGAGCGGCCCGCCGAGCCACTCGCCCGCGAACTGCAGCCGCGTCCCGTCGGTCGGGTTGCGCAGCGAGTCGAACTTCGTCCGCCCCCACTCGGCGACGAGAGCGCGCACCGAGTTGCCGCCCTCGACGGCGAGCAGGTCCTCGATCGGGTTGCTGCCGCGATCGACGTTGCTGATGTCGATGCGGTCCTGCCGGAACCCGAGCGACACCGACGTCCTGCGCGACAGCCAGGTGCCGACGCTCATCGCCATTCCCGCCGTCTCCTGGTCGTAGAAGCGCGAGGTGTACTCGTTCAGGTGCAGGTTGGTGTCGAGGTAGACGGGGTGCTCGACCGGACCGGTGAGGTAGGGCTCGACGAACTCCATCAGGTAGTTCGAGTAGCGGTTGCCGGGGTTCGCGCGCAGGTGGAGCTTCTGCCCGGCTCCGTGAAACGCGCGTTGATCCAGAAACTCCTCGAACGTCGCGCCCGGCGAGCTCGGCAGGTCGGTCGCGTCGAAGTTCTCGATCGAGAGGTCGACGCCGAGGAAGAAGCCGGAGCCCGACGAGAGCCCGCCGAACATGCTGAAAAGCCCCGCCGTCCCGTCCTCGACCCGCATCACCACGTCCTCGAGGCGCGGATCGCCGGTCGGCTCGTTCTCCACCCACGCGAGGGGCTGGCCACGGTCGTCGGCGAAGAAGCCGGTCGCGCGCAGGCGGTCCTCGGCCAGCCGCATCTCGTCGCCGTCGAAGAGGTCGTTGGGGTAGAGGTCGAGCTCGCGGCGCACCACGTCGTCGCGCGTGCTCCGGTTGCCGACCACGCGCACGTCGCGCACGCGCTTGGGATCGTCCTCCCGGATGGCGAAGGTCACGTCGACGGAGGCCTGGCCCGCGACGTAGCTCTCGACCGGGCGCTGCGAGATCTCGGCGCGCACGTAGCCGAGGTGGCGGTAGTGCTTGAGGAGCCGCGCGCGGTCCTTGCGGCAGACGGTCTGGCGATAGGGCATGCCGGGCGCGAGCTTCACGAGCGCGCGCAGCTCGTCGCTCGAGAACTTCTCGTTGCCGCCGAACGCCACCGAGTGGACCACGTAGCGCCGACCCTGGTCGATCCGGATCAGGAGGTCGACCTCGTCGCCGTCCTCGTTGGGCGTCACCGACTCGACGGCGACGCGCACGTCGAGGAAGCCCTCGTCGCGCAGGAACTCCTCGATCTTCACGACGTCGTCGTGGAGCACGCTCGGCTTGTAGGTCTGGGTGAAGAACCAGAACGACCGGCCGGTCTTCATCACCGAGCGGACGTGGCGCGGCTCGAACTCGGAGAGCCCCTCGAACTCGACGTCGTCGACGGCGACCTCGGGTCCTTCGACGATGCGGAAGACGAGCACCCACTCGTCCGCCTCGCGCTCGGTGGTCGCGTCGATCTCGCAGTAGAGGTGGCCCGCCTCCTGGTACTTCTCCTCGAGCTTGCGGACGAGGATGGCGCGGCCGCCGTCGCCGGGGACGGGGACCGGCACGCGGTTGTTCTCGGAGAGGCCGAGCGCCTCGCGCAGCTCCCCCTCGTCGAGCTTGCTGTTCCCGACGAAGCGGACGCGCTGGACGGAGGGAACGTCCTCGAGCTCGAAGCTCACGCGCACCGTCCCGTCGGCGAGCACTTCCGCGCGGCTCCTGCCCCAGATCTGGAAGCGGGAGGCGAGGAGCTTCAGGTCCTGGTCGACGACCTCCTGCGAGTAGGGGCTCCCGACCCGCGTCTGCACCTGCAGCCGCAGCGCCTCGTCGGAGAGGCGCTTGCTGCCCTGGAACCTCACCTCGCTGACGGTTCCCGGCGAAGCGGCCTGCGCCGGCTCCCGGGGCGCGAGGAACGTCAGGCAGAGCGCGGCGAGCGCGGCGACGACCAACGGCTCGCGCTCACCCGCGGAAGTCGAGGTCGGAGTAGGGCTCGAAGCGGACGTGCTCGGGAATGAAGGTGAGCTTGAAGTCGCCGACCGGCCCGTTGCGGTTCTTGGCGATCATGCAGACCGCCTGGTTCTGCGTCTGCGGGTTCTTGCCGCCGTCGTAGTAGTCCTCGCGGTAGAGGAAGAGCACGACGTCGGCGTCCTGCTCGATCGATCCCGACTCGCGCAGGTCGGACATTCGCGGCCGGTGGTCCTCGCGCGCGTCGACGGCGCGGTTGAGCTGCGAGATGGCGATGACCGGGACTTCGAGCTCGCGCGCCAGCTGCTTCAACGACATCGAGATCTGCGTGATCTCCTGCTGGCGGCTCTCGGCCGCCGGGCCGGGGACGAGCTGGAGGTAGTCGACGATCACCAGCCCGATGCCCTGCGTCGCGCGGAGCCGCCGCGCCTTCGCGCGGATCTGCATGCTGGTCATGCCGGGCGTGTCGTCGATGAAGATCGGGACGCTCGAGAGCTCGGCGGCGGCGTGGCTGATGCGCTCGAGGCCGTCGTGGTCGAGCATGCCCTTGCGCAGCAGGTGCGAGTCGACGCGCGCGTGGCAGGCGAGCAGGTTCTGCGCGAGCTGCTGGCGCGGCATCTCGAGGCTGAAGATGGCGACCGGGGTGGGCGGGTCGTTGAGCGTCGCCACGCGCAGGCTCACGTTGAGCGCGAGGCTCGTCTTCCCGACGCTGGGCCGCGCGGCCAGCACGACCATCTGCCCGGCCTGCAGTCCGGAGAGCCGGTCGTCGAGATCGGGGTAGTGGGTGCGCAGCCCGGCGAGCTCGCCCGCCTTGCGCTGGTCGAGCGCCAGGAGCGTGTCGCGCATCAGCGACCGCAGGTCGCTCGCCTGCCCGCCGACGCTGCGGCGCGCGACCTCGAAGATCACCTGCTCGGCGGCGTCGACCATCTGCTCGATCGTCCGGCCGCCGGCGCGCGCCTCCTCGAGGATGCGGCGGCCGGCGTCGATCAGCCGGCGCTGGAGCGCGCGGTCGCGCACGATGCGCGCGTGGTAGCCGACGTTGGCGCTCGAGGGGACGCGCTCGAGCAGCCTTGCGAGCTCGAGCGGCCCGCCGACGCGGTCGAGCTCGCCGCGCTTCTGCAGCGTCTCGCCGACGATCGTCAGGTCGACGCCGCTCCCCTGATCGAAGAGCTCGATCAGCCGCTGGAACAGGAGCTGGTGGTGGACGACGTAGAAATCCTCGACGTCGAGGATCTCGATCACCTCGCCGACCGCGTCCCGATCCTGCATCAGGGAGCCGAGGACCGCCTCCTCGGCTTCGCGGTTGTGAGGCGGCGTCTTCGCCGCCAACGCGTCGAGAATGCTCGTGTCGACGGAGACCACCGGACGCCCTCCCCACCCAGCCTCGCGCGCCATCCGGAAACGAGCCGAGGCGCCGTCGCGGCTTGCCCGCCGCGCCCCGAGAGCGAGCAGGATATCAGCCGTCGGAAGCGGGGGCCGCCGGTGCGTCGGTCGACGCCGCCGGCGCTTCCGCCTGCGCTGCGGCCGCCGCCGCCGCGGCTTCGGCCGCCGACATCTCCGCCTTCACGGTGACCGTGATCCCGACCTGCACATCGGCGTGGAGGTGGATGGCGACCGGGAAGGTGCCGACCGTCTTGATCGGCTCCTTGATCCTGAGGTCGCGCTCGGCGACGTCGTGGCCGCGCTCCTTCAGGGTTGCCGCCAGCACGTGCGCGCTCACCGAGCCGAAGAGATGGCCCTCGGGCGTCGCCCGCATCGTGAACTCGATCTCGAGCCCTTCGAGCTTCCCGGCGACGCCCTTCAGCTCGGCGACGATCTTCGCCTCGTCGACGGCGAACTTCCCCTTCATCGACTCGAGGCGCGAGAGCGCGTCGGCCGTGGCGAGGATCGCCTTGTGGTGCGGCAGCAGGTGGTTGCGGCCGTAGCCCTTGCGCACCTTGACCTGGTCGCCCTTGCGGCCGAGTCCCTCGATGTTCTCGATCAGGATGACTTCCATCGCCAAGCTCCGAGCCGGCTCAACCGACGAACGGCAGCAGGCCGAGATAGCGCGCCTGCTTCACCGCGTTCTTCAGCTCCCGCTGGTGGCCCGCGCAGTTCCCCGAGCGCTTGCGCGAGAAGAGCTTGCCCTGCTGCGAGCAGAGCCGCTCGAGCGTCGAGATGTCCTTGTAGTCGATCTCGAGCCCCATTTTCTTGCAGAAGCGGCAGGGACCACGGTCGACGAACTTGCGGTAGCGGCGCTGGCGGGCTCGAGCGAGCGCGATGCGGGACTTCTTCTTCAGCATGGGCATGGTCTCCTCCGTTGCCCGGCTCAGGCCTCGACGCCGTCGACCGCGGGCGCACCCTGCGAGGGCGGCGCCGACCGGTCGCCGCCTCGTCCGCCGCGGCCGCGGCGGCGATCGCCGCCTCCGTCGAAGCCGCCCTCGCCGCGCAGCTCCTCGCCCTCGCGCATCGCCTCCTCGGCCGTGCTCGAACGCTTGCGGACCTCGTCCTCGGTGGGGATGCGCTCGAGCGCGAGCACCAGCATGCGCAGCACGAGCTCGGAGAGCTCCGCCTCGCGCCGCAGCGTGGCGATCGACTCGGGCTTCGCCTCGAAGTAGCAGAGGTAGAAGAGGCCCTCGCGCTGCCCCTTGATCTCGTAGGCGAGCTGGCGCTGGTCCCACCGCTCGAATCGCACCGGCTTCGCGCCCGCCTTCTCGAGCAGGGCGCGGATGTGCTCCTCGAGGTACTCGTGGGTCTTGCGCGCCTCCTTGTTGAACGCGAGGAACATCCCTTCGTAGGGGCGCAGCACGACTTCGCTGGTCAAACTCGATCCTCCATCGGGCGGCGGCAGGTGCCGACGCGTCTGCCCATGAATCGAGGCGCGACCCCAGGCGCCTCGACCGCCGCGCCCTCGCGGGCGCGAACCGGGTCAGTCTCGGTGGCGGTCCGAGCCGCCGCGCGGCGGCTCAGGTCTCTCGCTCCGCTCCGTTCAGCCGATTCATCAGGGTCGGAAGCGGCGTCGAGTCGAGCCACGCTACCATCCCGTGGACCGCTTCGGCAACCGCCCGGTCGAGCCGCTCCTGCTCGTCGGCGGTCGGCTTCTCGAGGACGAACTCCTTCGTCTCCCGATCGGGCGCCGTCGCGCCGATCCCGATGCGCAGCCGCGGGTAGCCCGCCGTGCCAAGCTGCTGCTCGATCGAGCGCAGCCCGCGATGGCCGCCGTCGCTGCCGCCCGGCCGCAGCCGCATCCGCCCCACCGGCAGCGCCAGGTCGTCGACGACGACCAGCAGCTGCAGAGGATCGAAGGTCCGCCCAGGATCGACCCTCGCCAGCGCCTCTCCCGAGCAGTTCATGTAGGTGAGCGGACAGAGCAGCAGCACCTCGTCGCCGCCGCGCCGCGCCCGCGCCGACAGCGCCGGCCCCTTGCCCTCCTTGAGCCGGACCTTCAGCCGCTTCGCCACCCCTTTCACGACCTCGAAGCCGAGGTTGTGGCGCGTCCCCTCGTACTCCTGCCCCGGATTGCCCAGCCCGACGAGGACTTTCATGGGGCCTGATCAGCCAAACAGGCGTCTCGAAGACGCGACGACGACAAGTAGGGCGTCTGGCGTGGCGCGGATCAGCTGCGCGCCTATCACCACGCTCCTCGCTGCCAGCCTTGATCGCGTCAGCTGCATCCGAGCCGCGCCAGCGTCCCCCGTCATTTTTTTTCTGGCTTCTTCTCTTTGGCGGGAGCCTCGGCCTTCGCAGCCCCTGCGCCACTTTTCGCGGCAGGCGCCGCGCCCTTCGCTCCCGGCGCGGCTCCTTCGGCCTCCTCGCCCTCCTCGGTCTTCGGAGCCTTCGTGATGAGCTCCGGCTCGGCCGGTCCGGCCTCGACGACACCCGGCACCGGGACGACGATCTCCTTCTTCTCGACGATGGCGAGCACGAGCGCTGCGGGGTCGGCCGCGAGCTCGACCCCCTTGGGCAGCACCAGATCCTTCACGTGCAGCGACTGGTGCAGCTCGAGCGGCCGGACGTCGACGTCGATGTGATCGGGGATCTCGAGCGGGAGGCAGCGCACGCGAATCTGGTCGAGCTGCACCATGAGGATGCCGCCCGCCGTCTCGCCCTTGCTCGGCCCCTTCGTCTTGATCGGTACCTCGATCTCGATGCGCTCGGTCATCTTCACGCGCTGGAAGTCGACGTGCGACGGCCGCTGCGTGAGGAAGTCCCACTGCACGTCGTGGATGACCGCCGGCTCGCTCTTGCCGTCGAGCTTCAGCATCAGGACGCGTGCGCGGTGCTTGCGGGCGTCGTCGAACTCCTTCGCGCTCACGTGGAGCGCGAGCGACTCGGCGCCGTGGCCGCAGAGGTTGGCCGGCAGCCGCCCCTCGCGCCTCAGGCGGCGGCTGGCGCTGCTGCCCATCCGGTCCCGCCTCTCGACCTTGATCTCGATCGTCTGCATCGTCTCGCTCCCTGCGTGGCCGTCTCCGGCCGCATGGTTCACGTCTTCTCGAAGAGGGCGCTGACCGACTCGCTCTGGTGGATCGCCTTGATCGTGCGCGCGAGGAGCGGCGCGACCGACCGGAGCTGCAGCCGGTCCGGAAGCGGCTCGTTCACCGGCACCGTGTCGGTCACCACGATCCCGTCGGCGCCGCAGTTGGTCAGCTTGTGCACCGCGTCGCCGCAGAATACCGCGTGGGTCGCGCCGACGTGAACCGTGCGCGCCCCGTGGTCGCGCACGATGCGCACCGCCTGCACCATCGACCCGCCGGTGGCGATCATGTCGTCGATGATCAGCGCGTCGCGGCCCTTCACCTCGCCGATGATGTGCTCCCAGTCGACCTTGTCGGCCGAGATGCGGCGCTTGTCGACGATCGCCACCTGGGCGCCGAGCGTCTCGGCGTAGGCGCGCGCCCGCTTGAGGCCGCCCATGTCGGGCGCGACGATCACCGGGTCGCGCGGATCGAGGCTCTTGAAGTAGTCGAGCAGCACCGGCTTCGCGTAGAGGTGGTCGACCGGGATGTCGAAGAAGCCCTGGATCTGCGCCGCGTGCAGGTCGATGGTCAGCACGCGCGCCGCGCCGGCCGTGCAGATCATGTTGGCGACGAGCTTGGCCGAGATCGGCACGCGCCCCTCGTCCTTGCGGTCCTTGCGCGCGTAGCCGTAGTAGGGGATGACCGCCGTCATGCGCCCCGCGCTCGCGCGCCGGCAGGTGTCGAGCAGGAGCAGCAGCTCGACCAGGTGGTCGTTCACCGGCGGGCTCGTCGGCTGCACGATGAAGACGTCGCAGCCGCGCAGGTCGTCGTAGATCTTGACGTCGATCTCGCCGTCGGGGAAACGGCCGACCGTCGCCTTGCACGGCTCGATGCCGAGCGCCTCGCCGACCGCGCGCGCCAGCGCCGGATGGGCGTTTCCCGAGAGGACGACGATCCTGTCGCGGGTCACCGTTTCGTCTCCCTGCGAGCTCGGCGCTCGCGCTTCGAACCGTCGGTCCGCGCCGCCTTCGCCTGCGGCCGGGCCGGAACGCCGACCACCGTCGCGCCCGGCGGCACGTTGCGGCCGCGCGTCACCACCGCTCCCGCGCCGGTCACCGCGCCCGCGCCGATCGACACCGGAGCGATCAGCACCGTCCCGCTCCCGATGAAGGCGCGCGCGCCGATCTTCGTCGCGTGCTTGGCGCGGCCGTCGAAATTGGCGGTGATCGTCCCGGCGCCCACGTTGGCGTCGCGCCCCACCGTCGCGTCGCCGAGATAGGTGAGGTGCTTCGCCTTCACGCCGCGGCCGAGCCGGCTCTTCTTCACCTCGACGAAGTTGCCGACCTCCGCGCCGTCCTCGAGCACGCTCCCGGCCCGAAGGTGGGTGAAGGGCCCGACCTCGCAGCCGCGGCCGATCTTCACGCCGCCGCGGATCACGACGAACGGGAGGATCCGCGTCCCCTTTCCGATCGCCACGTCGTCGTCGATGTGGACCGAGTCGGGGTCCTCGATCTCGACGCCCGCTTTCAGGTGGCGCTCGAGGATGCGCCGCCGCATGAGCCGGCGGCACTCGAGCAGCTCCGCCGGCGTGTTGAAGCCGAGCGCCTCCTCGCTCGCGGCGAGCGGCCAGAGGTGGACTCGCTCGCCCGACTCGCGCACGATCCGGTAGGCGTCGGTCAGGTAGTACTCGGTCGCGGCGTTGTCGGTCTTGACCGCCGAGAGCGCCGCGAACAGATCGGTCGCCCGGAAGACGGCGAGCCCGCAATGGACCTCCTGGATCCGCCGCGTCGGCGGGTCGGCGTCGCGCTCTTCGACGACGCGCTCGAGCGTCCCGTCGGCGGCCCGGACGATCCGGCCGTAGCCCTTCGGCTCGGCAAGTCGCGCCGCGGCGAGCGTGCAGGCGTCGCCTCGCTCTCGATGTTCGGCGAGCAGCGCGGCGAGCGTCTCGCTCCTTACGAGCGGTCCGTCGCCGAAGAGCACGAGGACGTCGCCCTCGAGGCGGCCGAGCCGCTTCCTCGCGGCGAGGACGGCGTGGCCGGTGCCTCGCGTCTCCCCTTGGTCGACCCACTCGACCTCCGGCCACGAACGGAGGTAGTCGGCCACCTGCTCCTTCGCGTGGCAGGCGACGACGAAGGTGCGCGCGGGCGCGAGCGCGCCGGCCGCCGCGAGCACGTGGCCGAGCGACGGCGTGCCGCAGATCTCGGCGAGCACCTTGGGGCCGTCGCGGCCGAGCCGCTTGCCCTCTCCGCCGGCGAGCACGACGACGGCGAGCGGCCTCGCCGCGGCCTGCACGGAACCTGGCGAGCTCGCAGCGATGGCGTGACTCCCCGCCTCGAAAAAAAAAGGCGAAGATTCTTAACCGGCCCCCAAGGCGGGGTCAATCCGCGCGGCGAACCGGCGGCGGGCCGGCGACCCGCAGGATCGCGTCGAGCGACTCGCGCGCGGCCTCTTCGCCCGCGGCGACGATCGTCTCGGGCCGGGAGAAGTCGAGCCAGTAGCGGGCGCCGAGCCGCGGCGCCACCTGGACGTCGGCAAGCGCGGCGCGCCGCCCGCTGTTGACGCGCGAGCCGAGCTCCTCGGAGCGCAGCAGCATCTCGATCCCGGTCGGGAAGTCGACCCGCTCGTCGATCTCGCGGCTCAGGTTCACGGCCACGATCGGCCGCGGGCAGCGCTCGAGCGCGACGTCGACCGGCAGGTTGTCGGCGACTCCAGCGTCGAGCAGCATCCGTCCGTCGAGCGCGACCGGCGGGAAGAAGCCGGCGACCGACGCGGACGCGGTGAGCGCGTCGCGCAGGTCGCCGCGCGAGAGCACGACCTCCTCGCCCGACCTCAGATCGAGCGCGACGACGTGCAGCGGACGCGAGAGCTCCTCGATCCGCACCGGACCGACGGCCGCGTGGACCAGGAACTCGAGCCGCCGCCGATGGAAGAGCGACGGCCGCCGGAACATGAGGTGCATCGCCACGTGGCGCCGCCAGCCCGACAGGATCCGCGTGAGCATCGGCCGCGCGCGCGACGACCGTCGCGGGAAGGAATGGGAGAGGCCGAGCCTCTGGAACTGCGGCGACGCGAGGAAGCGCAGCAGGTCGTCGATCGTCCGCTGCGCGCCGCCGCGCTGCAGCCACGCCGCCCCCATGATCGCGCCCGCGCTGTTGCCGACGATCGCGTCGATCGGCACGTGCGCCTCTTCGAGCACGCGCAGCACCCCCAGGTGCGCGAGCCCGCGCGCCCCGCCTCCGCCGAGCACCAGCGTGATGCCCCGCCCCGCTGCCGCTCCGTTCGTCGTCGTGCGCGCGTCCAGGTGCCACCTCGCCGGCGTTAGACCCTCGGCTTCCTTTCGGCCTCTTGGCGACGGCGGATGAAGCGCGCCACTCGAGGCGGGGGATTCCGGGGGCGCAGCGCATCCTGGCTCCCCGACCAGGAGTCGAACCTGGACTGAGGGATTCAAAGTCCCTCGTGCTACCGATTACACAATCGGGGATCGGCGAGAGTCGCGGCCATCATCCCAGGCTGCGAGGGACGGCTCAACGCGCGCGTCCTGGCGTGCTCGCGCGTCAGCGAAGCTGGCGGCGCAGGAGGTCGAGCGCGCCGATCACGGCGAAGCGGCGCACCGAGTCGCGATCGCCGGAGTAGCGGCGCCTCGCGTGGTCGGTGCCGCGCGGGCCCGAGACGGCGAGATGGACGACGCCGACGGGCGTGAGCTCGCTCCCGCCGCCCGGCCCGGCGACGCCGGTCGTGGCGATCCCGTACGAGGCGCCGGCTCGCACGCGCACCCCTTCAGCCATGGCGCGCGCGATCGGCTCGCTCACGGCGCCGTGGTCGCGCAGGAGTTCGGCGGGAACGGCGAGCAGCCGCTCCTTCGCGCGCTCGGCGTAGGTGACGCACGCCTCGAGGAGGACCTCGGAGCTGCCGGGAACGTCGGTGAGCGCCGCGGCGAGCAGCCCGCCGGTGCACGATTCGGCGGCCGCGACGGTCTCGCGGCGATCGCGCAGCCGGTCGACCAGGAACTTCGCGAGCGTCTCGTCGCGCTCGGAGAAGAGGTGGTCGCCGAGCGCGGCGCGCATCGCGGCGACGCACTGATCGAGACGGGCGCGGCCGTCGGCGTCGTCCCGATCGCTCGCCGTGACGGTCACGATGCCGTGGCGCACGACGTCGGAGACGAGCGGCGGTCCGCGCGCCTCCATCCACGCCGCGATCCGCTCGCCCACGACCGACTCCGGCAGACCGACCACCTGCAGATGGCGCTCGACGAGCGGCGCAGCGGTAGCGGCGCGCGCCTTCGGGAGCACGAAGTCGCCGATCATCGCGCGCATCTCGGAGGGGACGCCCGGGACCGCGACGACCCAGGCACGGCCGATCTCGAGCTCGATGCCGGGCGCGCTGCCGCGCGAGTTCTCGATCGGCCGCGCGCCTTGCGGCAGGAGCGCCTGGCGGGCGTTGCTCGCGGAGGGCGTCCGGCCGATCCGCGCGAACCACGCCTGCAGCATCGCTTCGCTCGCGGCGTCGCGCTCGAGCGGGACGGCGGCCGCCGCCGCCAGTGCGTCGCGCGTCCGATCGTCGGGCGTCGGCCCGAGCCCGCCGGTGACGACCAGCAGGTCGACCCGCCTCGACAGCTCGGCGACGGCGTCGCGGATCGCTTCGAGCCGGTCGCCGACGACGCGCACCTCCGCGACCTCGATGCCCGCCGAGCGCAGCCGCGCCGCGATCCACGCCGAGTTGGTGTCGACGGTCGCGCCGCGGACGAGCTCCTCGCCGGTCGCCACGATCGCCGCCGTCCGGAGCGGGCGCTCGCCCATCGCGCGCTCCTCACACGCTGAAGCGGATGTTGAGGATGTCGCCGTCCTGGACCTCGTACTCCTTCCCCATCAGCTCGGCGCGGCTCGCCGCCTTGAGCTCGCGCTCGTTCGTCGCCGACGCGACCTGGGCATACGGGATCACCTCGGCGCGGATGAAGCCGCGCGCGAGGTCGCTGTGGATCCGGCCGGCAGCGGTGAGCGCGCTGCTGCCCCGAGGAATCGGCCAGGCGCGCACCTCGTCCGGCCCCATCGTGAAGAAGGAGAGGAGGTCGAGCGACTCGTAGGCGAGCCGCGTGAGCAGCGGAGAGGCCGGCTCGGCGAGCCCGTACTCGGCGAGGAACGCGGCACGGTCGGGCACGGGCAGGCCGGCGATCTCCTTCTCGATCGGCGCGCAGAGGACGGCGGAACGCTCGGTCTTCTTCAGCGCCGCGACGGCCGCCGCATCGGAGAGCGCCGCCTCGCCGACGTTGAAGACCGTGACGAGCGGCCGATCGAGGAAGAGCTTGAGCTCCTGGATCAGCTTGCGGACGTCGCCGTCCTGCTGCAGTTCGCGCGGGCTCTTCCCGGCCTCGAGGTGCGCCGTGATCTTCTCGAGCTGCTCGACCTCGCGCAGCAGCGCAGCGCGGTCGCCCGATCCCTTCTTCAGGCGGTCACGGCTCTTCGAGTGGCGCCGCTCGAGCGCCTCGAGGTCGTAGAGCAGCAGGTCGTCGAGCAGCGCTCTGCGCTGCGCGAGCGGATCGGCGAGCTCCTTGCCGAGCTGCAGCGCCGCCTCCTCGAAGCCGCCGATCACGAGCAGGAAGGCGTCGGGCTCGCGCAGCGCGGCGACCTTCTCGCCGCGGCCGGCGACGTCGCCGCGCGGCAGCGCCGGGCCGTCCTCGACCTCGAAACGGGCGCGCGTGAACTTGCGGGGCTTCCAGAGGTCGCGCACGTGGTCGAGCCGCGGATCGATCACCTCGACCGAGCCGAGGTGGCGCTCGCCGGGAGCGCCGGCGGCGACCTCCTGGCCGGCGAGCACGGTGAAGAGCGTCGTCTTGCCGACGCCGCCGTAGCCGAGGAGTCCGACCTTCATGGCGCGCTCGCCGGACCGCTCGCCGGACCGTTCGCGCGAGGCGCGGAGGGCCCGGGAGGCGACGAAGCGCGCCGCTTCGCGGCGCCGCTCGCCATCCAGATCCCGATCTCGAAGAGGAGGAGCATGGGCGCGGCCACCAGGAGCTGAGAGATGTAGTCGGGCGGCGTGATGATCGCCGCGACGATGAAGATCGCCAGGATGAAGTGGCGCCGCTTGCTCCGGAAGAACTGCGGCTTCGCCAGCCCGACGGCGGCGAGCACCGTCATGATCAGCGGGATCTGGAAGACGAGCCCCATCACCAGCAGGAGCATGAAGAGCAGGCCGAGGTAGGCGCCGATCGCCACCTGCGGCCGGATGTACTCGAGGTCGCCGTAGCCGACCAGGAAGCGGACCGAGAGCTCGGCGAGCACGAAGTAGCCGAACGCCAGCCCGAGGAAAAAGAGCAGCAGCGAGAAGGGCAGGACGCGCATCACGATGTGCCGCTCGTTCGCATAGAGGCCGGCCGCCACGAACTGCCACAGCTGCAGGAGCAGGACCGGGGCGGAGATCACCGCGGCGCTGAGCAGGCAGACGAGCATGTAGGCGGCGATCGTCTCGCCCGGCGAGATCGCCTGCAACGGGCCGAGCTGCGGCGGATCGGGGAGGCGTTCCTTCGCCTGGAGCTCGCGCAGCTCCTTCACCTTCGCCTCGTCGAGCCGGCCTTTCTCGGTCTCGACGAAGAGGTCGAGCAGGCGGTCGACCAGCCGCGACGCGGTCGACGGAGCATGCGGCTTCGCCGCCCACTGCAGGACGAGGTCGGCGTTGATCGCGGCCCGCGCCCGTTCGAAGGGCCGCGCGAAGAGGCCCATGAGCTGGTCCTGAAACGCGAACGCGGCGGCAAACGCCACCGCGAACGCGATCAGGCCGAAGATGACGCGCCGGCGGAGCTCCTCGAGGTGCTCCCCGAACGTCATTCGAACATCATCAGGACCCCGGGTCACTCGTACTTGAGGAACTCGAGGATCTCGCGGACCGGCAGGATCTGGACGCGATAGAGCGTCGCCAGCTTCACGTCCTCCGACTCGGCCGCCTCCTCGCCGCCGCCATCGGCGGCCGCGCTCGCGTCGCCTTCCGCCGGCGCGGCGGCCGCATCCTTGTCGCCCATGACGAGGAAGTCGGTCGCGGGGCCGACCTTCTCGACCACGGTCGCGCCGAGCGCGCGCAGCCGGTCGGCGACCATCGCGCGCGAGTAGCCGGTCGGGAAGCGGCCGGTCAGCACGAACTCGCGCGGCATCTCGGGATCGTAGTTCGGCGCGGCGATGCGGTCGCCGCGGGCGATCGGGTCGAAGCGGTCCTTGAGCTCGACGACGGTCGCCTCGGCCATTGCCTCCTCGACTTTCGCCACCTCGATCATCCCCTTCTCGCGCATCGCGCCGTTCTTGGCGTAGGTGAAGACCTTGAAGCGCGTGCCGCGGCGCAGCAACTGGCGGGAGCCGAGGTCGACGTAGCAGGTGTTGGCGTTGCTGACGGCGACGATCGAGCCGTCGGGCGCGTCGGGGAGCCGGAGGTACTCGACCTTCTTGGCGAGCTCGACGATGCGGCCGTCGCGCTTGCGGATCTCGCCCTGGGCGTCGGCGAGCGTCTTCTCGAGCTCCTCCTTCTCCGAGCGGGCGCGCGCCTCCTGGTCGGTCACCCGCTTGTTGAGCTCGTCGATGCGGGTCTTGTCGGCCGCCTCGACGCTCGCGTTGCGGTCACGCTCGTCGCTCAGCCGCTTCTCGATCTCGGCGTTCGCCTCGTCCTTCTGGCGAGTGACGTCCTGGAGGTTCTGCTGGAGCGAGAGGCGACCCTGCTCCGACGCGGAGGCCTGCTGCTTCGCCTCGTTGAGCTCGCGCGTCAGGTCGTCGAGCCGGGTCCGCATGCGTTCAACGACGCGCGAGAGGCTGTCGGCGTCCGGGCCGATGCCGTGCGCCGAGTAGTTCTCCTGGAGCTGCTTGAGGATCCCCTCCACGAGCATGGGGTCGGACTCGGCGAGGGGGTCCTTCTCGTTGCGGAAGCCGACCGGCTTGGAGAGCAGGAGGAGGCGCGTCCCCTTCTCCACGAGGGCGCTCGTCGCGGCTTTCTCCTTGGCCTGGGCATCGGCGACGTCCGACTCCTGCTTCGCCCGCTCCGACGCGAGGAGGTAGAGGCCGGCGCCGGTGGCCATGACCAGGACGATGAGGACGATGACCCAGACGACGCTGACGGTCGCGGCCCCGCGAGTTCTCGAGTTCATTCACCAGCTCCAGCGTTAGGACTTTGCGCCGCGCTCTAGGTCGCGCACGAGGCGTGAGCAACGGCCCGCGGCCGCTCGTCGCCCGCAAACCATTACCGCAACGTAGGATCGGGCAGCCGCGGGAAAGCGCGGGATTCAACAGCGCCCTTTCGAGGGTGTCAAGCTGGGAGAGCGGGCGTGGCCGGCCGCCAACGCGAACGATCGACCCGCGAGGCAAGAGGCAGGTCGCGTCCGCTCGTGATCGGGCTGCTGGGCGCCATCGCCGGCGGCAAGAGCAGCGCGGCGCGGATCCTGGCGGCTTTGGGCGCGGCGGTCGTCGACGCCGACGCCGCGGCGCACGCGGAGCTCGCCGATCGAGGAGTGATCCGGGCGCTCGTCGCCCGCCACGGCAGGGCGCTGCTGCGGCCGGACGGGACGATCGACCGCGCCGCGCTCGCGCGCAAGACCTTCGGCGACCCCGAAGCGCTTTCGCACCTCGAGCGGCTCGTCCATCCGCGCGTTCGAGCACGGCTTGAGCGACGGCTCGCCGCGCTGCTGCGCGAGCGCCACCTGCCCGCCGTCGTGCTCGACGTCCCGCTGCTGCTCGAGTCGAGCCCCCTCGCGCGACGGTGCGACCTCCTCCTCTACATCGAGTCCTCCGCCCCGGAACGCCGAAGACGGGCGAGGGCGCGGCGTGGGTGGTCGGCCGGCGAGCTTGCGCGGCGCGACGCCCACCAGCTGTCGCCCGTGGCGAAGCGGCGGCGGGCCGACGTCGTGATCCGGAACGACGGGACCGAGGCGAAGCTCCGCCGCACCATCCTCGAATGGCTGGCGTCCGCCGGGGGATTCACCGCGATCCCGCGCCGCGCGACGCCGATGGACCGCGCGCATGGGAGAGGCGACTCCTGATCCCTCCGACGATCCCGGCGGCGCTTCGCCGTCGGCCGGCGGCACGACCGCGATCGCCGAGCTCGACCGCGGGCTGCTGACGCTGCGCGACCTGCAGGAGATGGCCCGCGGCGACCTGGAGGCGATCGCCGCGCACCTCGGCGTGAAGCCGAGGACGGGCCGCAAGCGCGACGAGCTCGTGCTCGCCGTCCTCGAGGAGTACGTCGGCAAGCGCGGCGTCCTCTTCGGCGAGGGGGTCGCCGAGATCCTCCCCGACGGCTTCGGCTTCCTGCGCTCGCCGAGCTACGGCTACCTCCCGTCGCCCGACGACATCTACCTCTCGCCCAAGCTCGTCGAGGAGCACGGGCTGAGGACCGGCCTTCCGGTCGGCGGGCAGATCCGCCGGCCGCAGGGCAACGAGCGCTATTTCGCGCTGCTGCGCGTCGAGCAGATCGCCGACCGACCGCCCCACGTCTTCCGCGGCGGCGCCGACTTCGAAACGCTGACGCCGATCCACCCCGAGCGCCGCATCGATCTCGAGAGCGGCGGACCCGACGACCTCGTCGCGCGCGTGATCGACCTGGTCGCGCCGATCGGCTTCGGCCAGCGCGGGCTGATCGTCGCGCCGCCGCGCGCCGGCAAGACGCTGATCCTCAAGGCGCTCGCTCGCGCCATCGGGCGCAACCATCCCGACGTGCGTCAGATGATGCTGCTGGTGGACGAGCGTCCCGAAGAGGTGACCGACCTCGAGCGCGACGTGGCCGGCGAGGTGATCGCCTCCACGTTCGACGAGGCGCCCGCCCGCCACGTGCAGGTCGCCGAGATCGTGCTGGAGAAGGCGCGAAGGCTGGTCGAGGCGGGGAGCGACGTCGTCCTGCTGCTCGATTCCATCACCCGGCTGGCGCGCGCCTACAACGCGCTCGCTCCGGCCGGCGGGAGGATCCTCTCGGGCGGCGTCGAGGCGACGGCGCTCCAGAAGCCCAAGCGGTTCTTCGGGTCGGCGCGCGCGATCGAGGGCGGCGGGAGCCTCACGATCCTCGCCACCGCGCTGGTCGACACCGGCTCGCGCATGGACGAGGTGATCTTCGAGGAGTTCAAGGGGACCGGGAACCTCGAGCTCGTGCTCGACCGCACGCTCGCGGAGCGGCGGATCTTCCCGGCGATCGACGTCCACGCCTCGGGCACGCGCATGGAAGAGCGGCTCGTCGACGAAGAGCGGCAGCGCCGCCTCTACGTGCTGCGGCGGGTTCTGAGCCAGCTTGAGGCGCCCGACGCGATGGAGCTCCTGCTCTCGAAGATGCGCGGCACGCGGGACAACGACGAGTTCTTGAGGTCGCTGCAGTCCGGGTAGCAGCGCGCCCCGCCGGACCGACGGCCCGGCGGGGCGCGCGAACGACCTTCGACGCTCGAACTCAGACGCTCTGCGGAACAGCGGCCGCGAGGCGGCGGGCGTTCTCCTCGCGCGCCTTCTTGAGCTCGCGCAGGAGCGCCGGCGCTCCCTCCTTCATCGACTTGGGCTCGCTGAAGACCGAGATGAGCTTGCCCTGACTGTCGAGGAACATCACCTGGACCTTGCGCTGCTCGTTCTTCTCCATGCTCGCCGCAAGGAAGGCGTTGACCGGCTCCCGGCCCTTCACCTTGCGCAGGAACTCGTGGTCGGCGACGCAGATCTTTTCGCAGACGAAGCCGCGCGCCTCCTTGATCAGCTCCTTGTTCTTGAACATCCCGAGCTCGACCGCCTTGCTGTAGTCGAACTGGACGCCGTCGGCGACGTGGCCGTTGAAGACGTAGAGCAGGATCGGCTTGTCGGCGATCGGCTGCGTCGTGTTCCAGGTCAGGTTGCCGTCCTGGCCCGGCGTGAAGTACTCGTCCGCGGTCGTGGCGCCGTCGCCGCCGCCGGTCGTCGGACGACGACGACTGAATCCGCCGCCCGTGTGCGACCCCGACCCCGACTTGCTCCCGCTGTTGGATCCGCTTCCCGATGCACTGCTGCCGGCTCCGCCGGCAGGCGCCGCGCTCCCGCCGCCTCAGCCGCGCCCGAAGGCTTCAGGCAGGACGGCGAAGCTCGACCCGAGGACGATCGCGCCGAGCCACAGACACTTTCGCGCGTTCATCGAGAGTCTCCTTGTCCAGCGGTTGCGACGACCTGCCCACGGGCGTGCCGCGACAGATGACGAGGGAAGCTAGCCATCGGGCGTCGATCCGGATACCAGGCGCGAGCACGATCTGACGATCACGCGCGACTCCGCCATCGCCTCGGCCGCTCGCGGCCCCTCACTCCTCCTTTCGTCCCGGAGGCGGCGCGGGCAGTCCGGCCAGCGACTTCTCCGCGGCCGCCGCCGGCGGCAGCCCGCGGAAGCTCTTCCGCACGTGCAGCAGGAGCTTGCGCGCCTCCTCGAACCGGCGTGCCCGAGCCATCTCGTCGGCGTCCTCGATCAACCCCTGGCCCTCGTCGACGAGGCTCGCGCGAAGCTCTTCGACGAACTTGCGCATCGCGGCCGTCTTCAGCACTCGTCGCGCGCCGCCCTCCTTCTCGGCCTTCGTCTCGGCGGCGAGCATCCGTCCGAGCTCGTCGTGGACGTTCCCCCGCCCCTTTTTCTCGCGCTGATCGACGCAGGCGCGCAGCCGATCGAGGAGGACGCGGTACTCCTCGAAGTCGAGCGACGGCCTCATCGTCGTGCGCACGCGGGCGAGCTCGTCGTCGAGCTGCCTCTGCGTCGTGAGATGGCTCTCGACCCGTCCGACCTCGACTCCGTCCGATGCGACGAAGACGTGCAGCGGGTTCCAGTACTCGCGCGTCGCGTAGGCGCTGCGGACGCGGAGGAAGCTGCTGCGATGGTCGTCGCACGGGCAGTCGAAGAGGTCGCACCACGGGACCTCGCCTCCGCGAACGGTCCGCGGCTTCGCAGGGTGCGCCTTCCCGTCGAAGGCGGCGAGGAGCACGCACTGGCGGCTGAACTTCGGAAAGCCGGCCTGCGAGTAGACCGACTCGCGGACCGTCTTGAAGCCGGCGCTCTGATCGTCGGAGAGGACTGCGACGATCGGCACGTTGCGCCGCAGCGCCTCTTCCAGCGCGAGGTCGAAGTCGCCGACCCAGCGCGCCTGGTCCGACCGGACGAACGGCGGCACGTCGAACTCGAGCCTACGGCGCGCCTCCAGCGTCGTCGCCCCTTGCGGCCGCGCCTCCGTCGCCGCGATGACGGCGGTGGCGGCGAATCCTGCGAAGACGGTCCGTCGCACTCGGCCGCTCCACGATTGGCGCCGACCCACGTGGCGCCGACGCACGCGCGCGCCGCGCGAGACTAGCGGCGCAGCGGGCGGCCGCGACCGATCGCGCGAGCCGGCGGTCAGAGCCGGCCCGACTTCGCGGCCGTCGCCTCGGCACGCCGCTCGTCCCGGAGTCGCCGCTCCGACTTGAGCTCGGCGAGCCGCTCCAGGAGCTGTTGCGTCTGCGCCGCCGTGAGCGCCCCTTCGTTCGAGCCGCCATTGCCCGCGCCGCTTCGACCGGCGCCGCCCGCCTCGCCCGATCCCGGTTCGGAGGCGCCGCGCCGGCTCCCGGGCGCGCCGGCCGAGCCGCGCGTTGCCGAGGGACCGGCCCAGAGCGGCCCCGACTGCGAACTCTCGCCCGCGCCGGCAGCGGCCGCCGGCCTCGTTCCGATCGCGCGCCACGCCTCCTCGAGCGCGGTGACGTCGCGCAGCTTCGCGACCACGCGCGCCAGTCCCGACTTCGCCTCCGAGTCACGCGGCTCACGCGCGAGCAGCTCGAGCAGCCCGCCGCGCGACGCCACGAGATCGACGCGCGCCGCGGCGAGCGACGTCTTCGCGTTGGCGACGACGTCCGCCGGAAGGCTCGCATCGGGCGGCGGCGCGACGGGAAGCTCGCGCGACGCCGCCCGCTCGAAGAGGGCGCGCGCCCAGTCGAACGTCGCGCACTCCCACTCGCCGTGGCGCGCGGCGTCGCGCGCGGCGACGAACTCGTCGAGTGCCGCGCTCCAGTCGCCCGCCTCGGCACGCGCGATCCCGCGGTCGAGGCGCGCGCGGACCGACGGCGCCTCGTCGTCGCGCGGCTCGCCGCCGAGCAGCGCCGCGACGACCACTCCGGCCGCGATCCTCGCCGCCGTCATGCGTCGCGCCCCGCCATCGCGTGCGCCGCGGCGAGCAGCACGAAGCCCGCGAGGAGCCATGACCCGAGTCGAAACGCGGCCGGGGAGGAAGGGACGATCGGCTCGTCGCTCGACGCCTTCGCGCCTTCGCCGGCAAGCGCGGCGACGCGTGCCGCCGCGGCCCCCGCAGAGCTCGTCACGTCGCCGCCGAACCACTCGCCGTGGATCGAGACGCCCGCCGCCGCCGCGCGCGAGCGGAGCTCGCCCGGCGAGTCGCCGCGTCCGTCCCACTCGCCGTCGGTGAGGACGACGATCTCGCCGCCCCCTTCCGGCGCGAGCCGCGCGAGCGCCCGCTCGATTCCGAGCGCCACGTCGCTCCCGGCCTCGAGCCGCTGTCGCGGATCGACTTCGGCGACGAGACGCGCGAGCGCCGCGACGTCGCTCGTCGGCGGGCAGACCTCGCTCGCCGCGCCGGAGAAGACGACGAGCCCGAACCGGCGGCCCGGTTCGCGGCGCGCGCGGGAGAGCAGCGCCTTGCAGGCCGCCTCGAACCGGCTCGGCGCCACGTCGGCGGCGAGCATGCTGCGCGAGCCGTCCAGGACGAAGAGGCAGGACGGGAGGTCGCGCCCGCTCGCGCCGCCCAGGCGCGGCCCGGCGAGCGCGAAACCGAGGAACGCGACGCCGAGCAGCTCGACCCCCGCCTCGAGCCGGCCGCGCGCCGCGCTCGACGTCACGGACCGATCGAAGGCGGCGAGCGCCGCGCGCCCCTTCGCGCGCCGCCGGGCCGCGGCCAGCAGCAGCGCGACGGCGGCCGGCAGGAGCAGCAGCCACGCGGGCGAGGCGAAGCTCACGGCAGGCTCCTCGCCCACGCGCGGTCGACGACGGCGAGCGCGACCCATGCGATCAGCGCGGCGGCGAGCAGCGGCGACGCCGCCGGCCACGCGTCGCGGCCGGTCGTCGCCACGGTCGCCGCCTGCTCGAGCGCGTCGATCGACCGCCACGCCTCCTCGAGCGCCGGCCGGTCGTTCGCCTCGAAGGCACGGCCGCCCGTCGCCGCGGCGAGCCGGCGCAGCAGCAATCGCTCGGGCGACGGCGCGCCGCCTCCCGGACCGGCGTCGGCGCCGAGCGAGATCGCGTGGATGCGGACCGCCGCGTCGCGGCAGAGCCGCATGCCGTCCTCCGGCGAGATCGAGTCGACCGTGTTCGCGCCGTCGGTCACGAGCACGACGACGCGCGAGCGCGAAGGCCCGGGCGAAGAATCGGCGCGCAGCTCGAAGGCCGCCTCGGCCAGCGCCACGCCGATCGCGGTCCCATCCTCCTCGCTCCCGCCCGCGACCGGACGTGCCGCCGAGAGCAGCTCGTCGAAGAGGGCATGGTCCCACGTGAGCGGCACGACGAGCCGCGGATCGCGCGCGAAGAGCAGCAGGCCGACGCGGTCGTCGGGCCGGCCGTCGGCGAAGGCGCGCGCCTCGGCGCGCGCCGCCTCGAAGCGCGTCGAGGCGAACGAGCCCGGCAGCGCCACGGTCATCGACGCCGAGCCATCGAGCAGGACGAGCAGGTCGACGCCGCGCCGCGACTCGCGCCGCGCCTCCCACTGAAGCGTCGGCCCGGCGGCCGCGACCGCGAGCAGCGCGAGCAGAATGACGCGCAGCGCCGGGAACCCTCGCCGCGCGCGGTCGCGCATCGACCACGGCAGCCCGTGCAGGAGGCGGCCGAAGGCGAAGGAGAGCGCCGGCGGCAGCGGCCGCCGCCGCCGCCGCCACTCCGCCGCGGCGATCGCGGCGAGCGCCGCGGCGAGCCCGAGCGGGTGCGCGAAGGAGAGGTCGATCACGGCCCGCTCCGCCCGAGCCGATCGGCCCGCCCGAGCAACTCGAAGAGCGGCGCGCCGACCGACGTCCTCGGATCGGCGATGCTCTCGCGCGCGAAGAGGCCGCGTTCGAGCGCGACGAGCCGCCGCGCCCACTCGGGGACGTCGGCCGGGCGCCACGCACCAAGCCCTTGCGCAACGACCAGCTCCTCGCGCGTCCAGGCGAAGTCGGCCGTCGGGGCTCGCGCCGCCAGCTCGGCGCGCAGGAGCCGGCTCACCTCGAGGCAGACGCGGCGGCGAGACTCGACGTCGCCGCCGAGCTCGCTTGCTAGCAGCCCGAGCCACTCGTCACGCGTCGGCCGAAGCGGCCGTGGAGAACGGTCGGGAGCGGCGGCCGTCGGCCGGCTCTCGCGGAGTCGACGCCGCCGCAGCAGCGCGATCCAACCGACGAGGACGATCAGGGCGGCCGCGGCTCCACCCGCGGCGATCCAGCCCCCGCGCCGCGCCGCCGGCCGCCGCCACGCCGGGAACGGCGGCGGCTCGTCGTCCTGCCAGGGCGTCGTGATCGTCACGGCACCGCTCGTCGTCTCGAGTCTGCGCGCCCCGCCGCTCTCGCCGCGCAGCTCAAGGGCGAACGGCCCCACCGTGAAGTCGCCGCCGCCGCACGCGATCAGCGCGAGGGTCATCGTCGCGCGCGGCCGGCTCGCGGTCGCCGGCTCGAGCCGCCGATCGAGCAGCGCGAGCGCGGGATCGAGCTTCGGCGGCGCGGCGAAGCGCAGCTCCGCTCCGGGCGCGGCGTCGAGCTCGACGACGGCCAGGACGCGCTCGCCGAGCGCGACGCGGTCGGGCGTGATCCGCAGCGGGACCACTTCGCCGGCCGCCCCGCGCGCGAGCGCGATCGTTGCGTGCGCGAGCGCGATCGCCAGCAGCAGGGAGGCGCCGATCACGACGCGCTCACGAGCGCCCGCCGCCGCGCCCACGAGAGCAGCGGCGGGAGGAGAGGCTTCGAAGTGAAGAGCTCGACGCACTCGCCGCCGGCGCGCTCGATCTGCCGCGCGACGTCGCGGCGCTCGGCCGTGAGCCGGCGCGCGAGCTCGGCGCGAACGCGCGAATCACCCAAGTCGACGAGGAACCGTCGCCCCGTCTCCGGATCTTCGAGCCGCAGCGCGCCGCGTTGCGGGAGCTCGCAGAACCAGGCGGGCCGCAGCGCCAGCACGACGAGATCGTGGCGACGCGCCGCGGCGCGCCACACCGCGTCGCTCACTCGGTCGTGAAGATCCGTGAGGAGGAGCGCGAGGGATGGCCGCGTGCGCAGGCGCAGGAACTCGCGCAGCGCCGTCTCGAGCGAAGTTCCCTTCCGCGCCGGCACGTGCTCGTGCCAGCGCGCGAGCAGCGCGAGCAGCGCCGTCGTGCCGTGGCGCGGCGCGATCACCCGATCGATCCCCTCGGTGAAGAAGGCGGCCCCGATCCGATCGCCAGCCTGCGCCGCCGCCAGCCCGACCAGCGCGAGCGTCTCGGCCGCCGCCTCGCGCCAGCTCCGGCCGGCCGTCTCGACCTGGCAGGAGCGCGAGCCGTCGACGAGCCAATAGATCGTCTGCTCGCGCTCCTCGGCGAACCGCTTCACGTGGAGGCGGCCGGTGCGTGCCGAGACGTTCCAGTCCAGGATGCGCGCGTCGTCGCCGGCGACGTATTCGCGCACCTCGGCGAACTCGACGCCGGGCCCGCGCACCGCGCTGGTCCAGCGGCCGCCGAGCCCCTCGCGCACCGCCGGACGCGCCCGCACCTCGAGCTCGCGCACCGCGGCGAGGATCCCGGGATCGATCGACCGCGCATGCATCGCGGCCTCCCGCGTCACGGCACCGGGACGGCGCGCAGGAGCTCCGCGACGACGGAGTCGGCCGTGGCTCCGGAAGCCTCGGCCTCGAAGCTGAGGAGCAAACGGTGTCGCAGCACGTCGGGCGCGAGCTCCTTCACGTCGCCCGGCGCGACGAAGGAACGGCCGCGCAGCAGCGCGAGCCCCTTCGCCGCGACGAGCAGCGCAAGCGCCGCGCGCGTCGACGCGCCGAGCCTGAGCGCGCCGTCGATCCCCGCCGAGCCCGACCGCGGCGGCGCGCGCGTGGCTGCGACCAGCCGCAGCACGTAGTCGACGATCTTCTCGTCGGCGTAGACCTCGTCGACGAGCGCGCGCGCCGACAGCAGCTCCTCGCGCGTCGCCACTTTCTTCACGCCCGCCGCCGTCGGCGGAGCGGCCCGCCCGTGGCGCCGCAGGATCTCCGCCTCGTCGTCGCGCGCCGGATAGTCGACCCTCACCTTGAACAGGAAGCGGTCGAGCTGCGCCTCCGGCAGCGGATAGGTTCCCTCGTGCTCGATCGGGTTCTGGGTGGCCAGCACGAGGAAGGGGCGCGGCAGCGGGAAGCTCTGGTCGCCGATCGTGACCTGCCGTTCCTGCATCGCTTCCAGCAGCGCGCTCTGCACTTTGGGCGGCGCGCGGTTGATCTCGTCGGCCAGCAGGAGCTCGGTGAAGAGCGGCCCCTTGCGCACGGTGAAGTCGCCGCCGCCCGGCCGGAAGATCTGCGTCCCGATCACGTCGGCCGGCAGCAGGTCGGGCGTGAACTGGATGCGCCGGAACTCGAGCGCGAGGGCCTGCGCGAGCGCCGCGACCGCCAGGCTCTTCCCGAGCCCCGGCACCCCCTCGATCAGCAGGTGGCCGTCGCACAGGAGCGCGAGGACCATCCGCTCGACGAGAGCGCGCTGGCCGACGACGACCCGGCCGACCTCCTGCTCGACGCGGGCGAGCAGCGCTGCGCCTTGCGCCACGCGGTGATCGAGGATGGAGGGATCCGCCAAGGCCGACTCCCGCTCGCGCTCGTCAGTGCGGCCCGTCTCCGCGAGCCTGCGTCGTCGTCGCCTCGCGCCAGCGCCGCGCGAGCTCGGCGATCTCCTCGCGGCTGGCGGCCACCGGCAGCGATCCGAGATCGCGGCCGGTCGCCGCCTCGAGGAACTCGAGCGCGCTGCGCCGCACGAACCAGCGCGGGTCCTCGATCGCCGCGACGAGCAGCGGCACGAAGGCGCGGTCGCGCAGGTCGTCGCCGTCCGGCACGAGCGCTCCCGACTCCTTGAGGCTGGCGAGGAAGTGGTCGGCGTGCGTGGCGAGCGGCTGGCTCTCGTAGAGCGAACGGTAGCGCCACGTCTCGGTTCCCAGGTCCTTGCACAACAAGTACGTCAGCAGGGTCAGCGCACGGCGCTGGAGCTTCGCGTCCTCGAGATCGGCGAGCAGCATCGGCGCCGCCGTCACCTCGCCGAG
>Ga0247727_10001449_pt1 | contig 56425 bp, 45 predicted proteins | sample WisWelCaveWW1625_FD_202498 | JGI IMG/M metagenome (GOLD analysis project Ga0247727, IMG submission 202498) | Biofilm microbial communities from Wishing Well Cave, Virginia, United States - WW16-25 | ecosystem: Environmental > Aquatic > Deep subsurface > Groundwater > Cave microbial mat | place... | reverse complement strand
ATGCGCGACTTTCATCGCTGCACAACCTGTGCGAACGCTGCCGCCCCGATTGCGTGCCAGATTTGCGTGCCAGATTTGCGTGCAAGTTTTGCTTGCAAAATGTTCGTGTTAAACGGATAATGCATTATAACGTTTGCCGACGATTTGTGAATTGCTGTAGTTCATTTTGCCGCAAAAGGAGCGCCATGTCCACCCTTGCTACAAAAATTACCGCCGTGACCGTCTATCCTGACCGCGCGCGCGTCACGCGCACAGGACGCATCGAGTTGGAACCCGGCGCGCAAAGCGTTACGCTGGTTGCCCTGCCGCGCGCGTTGGACGAATCTTCCGTGCGCGCCGCCGGCAAAGGCAATGCGCGGCTCACCGGCGTTCAACTCAAACACAAGGTGGATGAGCAAGCGCAACAAGGACCCGCTAAAGACGCGCAGGATCAATGGCAAGCGTTGTTGGATCAAGACAAAATTCTCGCTGATGAAGAGGAAGCGTGGAAGCAGCGTCTCGCCGTCGTCAAAAATATCGGCGAACAGGGCGGCGACAATTTTGCGCGCAGTGTCGCGCGCGGCAAACTTTCGCTTGCCGATTTGACCGGCGCGTTGGATTACCTGAGTCAATCGCATGAAGCGGCAACCACCATTTTGCGCGACTTGATCATTCGTCGCCGCGAACTCGCCAAACAAATTCAAGCGGCGAAACAAGAAGCGGACAAATTGCAAAATGCTGCCGCGCTCGAATCGTACACCGCGCACGTCAATCTCGAAGTGCTCGCTCAAGACGAAATCGAAATCGAATTGACGTACAGTGTGTACGGCGCAAGTTGGAACTCGCTCTACGATGCGCGGCTCGCGGGCGGCTTGCTGGAATGGACGTATCTGGCGCAAGTGCAGCAGCACACGGGCGAAGCATGGGAACTTCCCTACGCGCTCACGCTTTCAACCGCCACACTCGCCACGGGTCTGGATAAACCCGAATTGCCAACGTGGCGCGTGGATGTGGAACGTCCGCCGATGCCGCGCATGAGGCAGATGCGAGTTGCCGCGCAGCCAATGGCAGCCGCGCCCGCCGCCGAAATGATGGCGATGGATGCAGCGCCTGCAAAAGCAAAAATGCAATACGAGGACGCAGTGATTGAAAATACCGGACCCGGTGTGACGTACAAAATTGCCGCGCCGCGCGATATTCCATCCGACGGCGAATCGCATCAAGTCGCGATCACAAGCGCGTATCTCAACGCCAAGCTCGATTATTTTTGCGCGCCGAAAGTGGATGAACACGCGTTCATTCGCGCCACGTTCACAAATCCGACAGAGTACGTGATGCTGGCGGGACAGGTAAATTTGTATCACGGCGCGGATTTTGTTGGCGCGCGCCGCACCGAGACGATTGTGCCGAACCAAGAGGTTGAAATTTTTCTCGGCGCGGAAGAACGGCTTGACATTGAACGCAAAGAAATCAAACGCAGTGTCGAAAAAAATTTTCTTGGCAACACCTCGCGCACGATCCTCGCCTATCGCATCACCGCGCAAAACCCCGCGCTCGATGCCGTGCATCTCACGATCCTCGATCAAATTCCCGTTTCCGCGCATCCCGACATTCGCGTGAAACCCGGACGCATCACGCCCGACGCGACGCCGAACGACTTGGGCGAAATCAAATGGGAATGTGATCTCGCGCGCGGCGGCAAACAAGAATTTGAATTTGAAGTGACGGTGGAATATCCGAAAGAGATGCGGGTCGTGGGGATATAAGGGATGAAGGATGAAGGATGAGGGATGAAGGATGAAGAGGTAAAGGGGTGACGTAGAGACGTTTCGGTGAAACGTCTGATGGCGTGACGAGGTGACGTAGAGACGTTTCGGTGAAACGTCTGATCGGTGAAACGTCTGATCGGTGAAACGTCTGATTGCGTGACGAGGTGAAAAGATGAAAAGGTGGTTAGGTGGTTAGGTGGTTAGCGATACGCGATATGCGATACGCGATACGCGGTCTGCGATACGCGCAATTCGCAATCCTCATTTTTCTTATCGCGTGCCGCGTTGCCCCCCCCCCTGCGAATGGCTGGGCGATTGTGGCGGCGGACCCGCAGACGGGGGATGTGGGTGTCGCAGGTGCGTCGTGCAGTGAATTTCCATTTGATTCGCGCGCGGTGCTTGTGCCAAACAAAGGCGCGGGCGCGCTTTTGGGAGTCCATAGCCCGTTGCTGCGGGATCGCTTTGGCGCGTGGATCGAACAGCCGCGTGACGCGTCAACGATTGTTGAACAAATCAGCGCGCCGCGCAATGATCTCTATGCTTCGCAGCGGCAGTACGGAATTGTGACCATCCGTGATAGAGTGGCGCAGAGCGTTACATTTACGGGCAGCGCAAACGCGTTGCGGGCTGGCGACGCGTGGGATTCCAATTTTGCCGTCGCGGTGGTCGGCAATGGCTTGGCAAATCAAGAAATGATCACGGGGATGCTTACCACGTTTCAATTGCCGAATGCATCAGCGTTCGCATTGTCGGATCGTTTGCTGCGCGCACTCGAAACGGGTTCCGCGCAAGGTGGTGTCGCGTTGTGCAATCAAAATGGAGTTGAACAAACCGCTGCATCGGCGTTTATCATGCTCGCGCGCGGCGGCGATCCCGTATTTCAAGTTTCCACCTTGGGCAATACAGCGGCGCAAGAAAAAAAGCCGCCGTATCTCGCGCTCTCTATCACCGCACCCATCGGCGGACGAAACGCGGTACGCGGGTTGCGCGAACAATATGATGTTTGGCGCGAACGAAATTTGCCCGCGTGCGCGGAATGTGCAGCGACGCGAATGGTCGTTCCCGAAGGTGGGACGCGATTAGTTACCCAAGACGGATTTTTGAGCGAAAACGCATTGTGGCTTGTCGCGGGCTTTGTGCTTCTTTGTATGTTTCTCACGATTGTGTTTTTCAGTGTGCGTCCGCGTCATCGCCCGCTGCCCGAAATGGAATCGAAATGAGTTTACCCACAAACGCGTATTTACAATTCACGGATGATTTGCAAATTTGCCGCGCGCTCAACGGATTGTGGCAAGTGAGCGGCGGACACGGGCAAATTGATCCGCGCCGCGCGCTGCCCGAAATGTTGGTGTACCACGACGCGGGTTTTACCACATGGGATTTAGCGGATCATTACGGACCCGCGGAAGATTTCATTGGCGAATTTCGGCAGCAACTCAAAACGCAGCGCGGCGCGGACGCGTTGAACGCGATGGAAGCATTTACGAAATGGGTGCCGCGCCCGATGCGAATGACGCGCAAGGTCGTTGAGGACGCGATAAACCTTTCGCGCAAACGGATGGACGCGCCCGCACTTGATCTCCTTCAATTTCATTGGTGGGATTATGCCGATGAAAATTATCTGGTCGCGTTGGACGAACTGGCGCGCCTGCGCGACGCGGGCGCAATCAAACATCTCGCGCTGACAAATTTTGACACGGAACATTTGCGAATCATCACCGAACACGGTGTTCGCATCGTCTCGAATCAAGTGCAGTATTCGATCCTTGATCACCGTCCTGAACGCGCCATGATTCCGTACTGCGCGCAAGAAAACATTTATCTGCTCGCGTATGGGACCTTGTGCGGCGGGCTGTTGAGCGAAACATATCTGGGCGCAAGCGAACCGCGCAGTTATGATTTGAACACGGTCTCGCTGCGAAAATACAAACAGATGCTTGACGCGTGGGGCGGTTGGAGTTTATTTCAAGAACTGCTGCGCGTGTTGAAACGCAGCGCGGAAAAAAATAACGTGAGTATTGCGAATGTCGCGGCGCGTTATATTTTGGACAAACTCCAAGTGGCAGGTGTGATCATTGGCGTGCGGCTCGGCATCGCGCAGCATATTGCAGAGACAAAACGCGTTTTCGATTTCGCGTTGGACGCGGCGGATTTGGAAACCATTCACGCGGTTACAAATAAAGCGCGCGATTTGTACGAAATGATTGGCGATTGCGGGGACGAATACCGTGGGTAAAGGATGAGGGATGAAGGATGAAGGATGAGGGATGAGGGATGAAGAGTGAACATCCCCAAATGCGGAGGGAAGGATGAGGGATGAAGAGTGAGCATCTCCAGATGCGGAGGGAAGGATGAAGGAGTGAAAGAAATGACTCTGTGGAACACAAAACCATGTAAGGCGTGGCGCAAAAAATGGAGTCAATACGACGCGTTGATTGTCGCGCACGCGGTGAATCAATTACCCGAAATTGACGCGTGGTATCGCAATGAATTGCCGCGTCTCCTCACCCCGCGCAATCCCGCGCACGTCACCAAAGATGAATTTTTGGAAATCCTGCGTTGGAAAATGAAGCGCGGCGATTGGCGCGAATACAATCGGATTCGGATCGCCAACACCGACGCGCGTGTAATTCAAAACGCGGCGCAGGCGGGCTTGACTGCCGCGCGCGATCTTGACACGAATGTTCCCACCGCATCGAAAGAATACAAACGCCCGATCCAAATTGTGTGCGAACTCGACGGCGTGGGACCCGCCACCGCGTCCGCCCTTCTCGCCGCGTATCGTCCGGACCTCTATCCGTTTTTTGACGAATGGATCGGGAAACAGATCGAGGGGCTAGAAAAAGTTGCGTTCACTCCCGCGTACTATTGGAAATACGCGGACGCGTTGAGAACCAAAGCAAAGGAATTGCAAAAGCGCTGCGGCGCGGAATGGAACGCGCAAGAGGTAGGGCAAGCGTTGTGGGTGGCGAGTGGCGGAAAAGTGAAACTTTGTTGAGCTGCTCCCCCTCTCCTAAAAAAATTTTGTAAACAAAATTTTTTTAGGAGAGGGGGGCGGGGGGGTGAGGACTTATTTGAACAAATCCGTATCCACAAACCCCGCATCCACCAGCGACCAAAAATCTTCCGCCAAACCGCTCTCGATATAATGGTACGGGATCCAGCCGTACCCTTTTTCGCCCCAATCCATTCCCCACGAATTTCGTATTTTGAGCGCGCCCTTGTATTTGCCGATTTTTTTCGCGTCATTGTAACCAATTGCGATGACGGCGTGACCGCCGGTCTGACTTTCATTCGGTTCGGGAAACGAAATCGCGCCCGAATCGGAATCCTCAATGGAAGTATAGACCGCAAAACCAAACATCGAGGGCAGTCCCGCCACAAGATGCTTTTTCACTTTAGCCAAAGTCTGCGTGGGACTAACACCCGCGGGGTCAAGCCGATAGTATTTCAGGGCGCGATAGTTTTGGGCAAAGGCATAACAGAACGTCGGCGGATCATCGTCATAGCGCGCGAGGATGTAGGGATAATACTTTTCGGGCGGTGTGCCAAACAAGACCATTGCCTTCATCGTCTCGCGCAAGTACGCGCCGCCGTCGCCGACCTCCCCCATCAACGTGCGCGTCACCTTGTACAAAAAAAGACGCGACCCATCGAGATGCTTGCCAAACGCGCGCCGTTGAAAATATTCGATCAAACCCATGCCCGCGTGCGCGGTGCAGGAACCCAGTGATCCTTGATCCTCAATCGGGGAGCACCATTGACTCAAGTCAATCGCAGCGGGCTCTTTTTTCGCGGCGGCTTTTAACGGCTGCGACTTGTCCAGCACCTCTTTGACTGCTTCATCCTTTGGGGTATAGTCACGAAAATCGGGGAGGTCCGGACGCCACCCCAATCCTTTATTGAAACTCATCGCTTGCCTCCTTTGCGCTACTATTTTCTGCGCGCACCATCGGTATTGCAGAATTAACGGTACATTTCAAGATCAAGAGCGATCCTCTTTTCCCGCCTCACTCGACAAAACATCCTGTACGTTGTAAAATTGCAGCGCAATGGGAAAAGAGTTCTAATTCGTAAGTTGTAGTACAGGTGCAATTTGGAACTACGGCGCTATCTTTCTCTTCTGAAAAAATGGGGTTGGCTGATGCTGCTCATCGTCGGGCTTGCGGCGGCGGGCAGTTATTTTTACAGCCAAACCATTCCGCCGACGTTTCGCGCCCAGGCGATTCTGCTCGTCGGGCAGGAACAGAACAACTCAAATCCCACCTATGCCGATCTTTACGTCTCGAGCAATCTTCCGCAAGCATTTGCGCTCCTCGCAACGCAGCCCTCGGTGCTGGAAGCGGCGGCAAACGAAATAAATTGGCAAGGTCCGTGGCAATCCCTCTTTTTCAACATCTCCTCCACTGCTCCGCAGGGCAGTCAAACGATTCAAATCACTGCCACCGCGCGAACCCCCGAACGCGCCCAAGCGATCGCGAATGAAATCGCGCGGCAAGTCATTTTACAAAGCCCCATTAGCAAGCAACAACAAGACGCCGAGAAACAACGCAGCTTTATCAGCGAACAACAAACCCTGCTCCAATCTCAAATCGTCGCCGGACAAAAAACCCTCGCGGATTTGAGTCAACAAGCGGCGTTGGAAACAGTCCAAGAGAAACTCGACACGCTCAATAACCGCATCACCGCGTTACAGACGAAAATTGAAAATTCACAGCGCACCTATTTGCAAATGGGTTCGCTTCTCAATTCTTCGTCGGGCAAATTCTTGACTCTGATCGCGCCCGCCCAAATCCCTTCCGCACCCATCAGCCCCAACATCTTGCAAAATGTTTTACTCGCCGCCGCTGCGGGTCTGGTGTTGGCAGGGGGCGTTGTGCTGCTGCTTGAATATCTGGACGATACAATCAAAAGTTCCGAAGATGTGGAACGCATTTTGAAACATACCACGCTGGGCAGCATTGCGCGCATCTCGCCCGTCCGCAAACCCGGCGATGCGCTTATTACACTGCACCATCCGCGCTCCCCCACCGCTGAAGACTATCGCGTCTTGCGCACCAACTTGCGTTATTCGGGCATTGAAAATCCCGGCGGCGCTTTGCTCGTCACCAGCGCGAATCCGGGCGAAGGCAAAACGACCACCGCCGCAAATCTCGCCGTCGCTCTCGCGCAATCGGGCAAGCGCGTCATTCTTGTAGATGCCGATTTGCGTCGCCCCGGGTTGCATCCCTTGTTTGGACTGGACAATCATGTTGGCTTGTCCACGCTCTTTTTGGAAGAGGCGCCCAGCTTGGATGCGGCGATGCAAAAAACGACTGTGCCGGGCTTGCGCGTTTTAGCGTCGGGCGAACCGCCGCCGAATCCCGCTGAATTGTTGGACTCGAAACGTATGAACGAAATTTTGCTCGAGCTCCGCAGTGAAGCGGATATGGTCGTCGTTGATTCGCCCCCACTGCTCGTCGTTGCCGATGCCAACATTCTCGCTTCGCGTTGTTCGGGCGCCGTTCTCGTTGTGGACAGTGGTCGCACCCGCACCGAGAGCGCGCGCAAAGTGATGGAAAACTTAACGCGCAGCCGCGTAAAAATACTGGGCATCGTGTTGAATCGGATGACCAATCGGCGCAGCGGGTATTACAACAACTATTACTATTATTCGTCCGCTCCCAAGACCGACGCGGCGAAACCAAATGGCAAGGCGAATGGCGGCAACGGCGCGTCGACATATGGCAATCGTCATGTCAAGGGCAACCGCTAATCCAAAAATTTTTCACGCGCAAAAAATGTAGGGGCGGGGTTACCCCGCCCCTACATTTTTTGCGCCCACATCTTTCGGACCGTGTTCACTCTTGCGCGTTCCGAAAATCTGCGTACCCTATACATCCATGTGCGGCATTGCAGGCATTGTTTTGAAACCCAATCACGCGCGCGATGTTTGCGCGGACACAACGCGCATGTGCGACGCGCTCGCGCATCGCGGACCCGACGACGCAGGCATTTTTGTCTCTTCCGATCAACGCGTCGCGCTCGGCAATCGTCGCCTCGCTATTCGTGATCTCTCGCCGCTCGGACACATGCCGATGCTTTCGGGGGACGGAAACATCGCGCTCACGTACAACGGCGAAATGTACAACACGGAAGAATTGCGCGCGGAATTGGAACGCGCGGGCTGCGCGTTTCGTTCCACGAGCGACACCGAAGTTATCTTGCGCGGTTATGAAACGTGGGGCGAAAAAATTCTCGCGCGCATACGCGGCATCTTCGCGCTGGTGATCTATGATGCGCGCGGACGCGTAATCCTCGCGCGCGATCCGCTCGGCGTGAAACCGCTCTATTACGCGCACACCGACGCAGGTTTGGTTTTCGCTTCGGAACTCAAAGCATTGCGCGCAACGGAACTCGTTTCGCGCGAACTCGATCCCATCTCCATCGTTGCGTATTTGGAACTCGGCGCAGCGCCGACACCGCGTACGGTCTATCGCGACGCACACGCGTTGGAAGCGGGCAGCGCGTTGACGCTCGATCTCGCGACGATGGCAACAGAGACCATGCGTTTTTGGACATTACCCCTCACCGAACGCGTCGCACCAAACGATGTCATCGCGCAAACCCGCGCGTCGTTGTTGGACGCGGTACGTTCCCAATTTGTCAGCGACGTGCCGCTCGGCGCATTTTTGAGCGGCGGTTTGGATTCGAGCGCAGTGGTCGCGTTAATGCGTCAAGCGACGAATGGGACACTGCGAACCTGTTCCATGATTTTTGACGAAGCGGAATTTAGCGAAGCGCCCTACGCGCGGGCGGTGGCGCAGCATGTTGGCGCAGAACATTTCGAGCGCGTCGTCACTGCGGAAGATGTGAAAAATGAATTGCCGCGTATTTTGTGGGCGATGGATCAGCCGACGCTCGATGGCGTCAACAGTTATTTCGTTTCGCAAACTGCGCGTCAGGCGGGGCTCACCGTCGCGCTCTCGGGATTGGGCGGTGACGAATTGTTTGGCGGCTATCCCACCTTTTACGCCGCGCCGCGTCTCGAAAAAAATTTGCAGCGCGTCCAAAAAATTCCCGCCGCGCCCGCGTTGACCCGCGCCGCCTTGTCATTCGCGCCGCGTTACGCAAAAATCCAACACGCGCTCCAATCGCCCGCGTCGCCTGCGTCAGCGTATCTTGCGTATCGCGGCGTTTTCGCACCATCCCAAGTCCGCGCGCTCGTCACCCCCGAAATTTGGGACGCCGCAAAAAATTTCGATCCGCTTCACTATATTTCAACGCGCGCATTTTCCGATACGCGATACGCGATACGCGATTCGCGATTCGCCTGGACAACCCGCGCCGAACTTTCCACCTACACGCTCAATCAACTCCTCCGCGACACCGACGTAATGAGCATGTCCCATTCCCTCGAAGTGCGCGTCCCGTTTTTGGATACATGGCTCGTCGAACAAATCCTCACCCTCCCCGACGCGGCAAAACAAAACGGCGCGCCGAAATCGTTGCTCCTAAAAGCGGTTGGCGATCTCTTGCCCGCGCCCGTGCGAGAACGCCGCGTCAAACAGGGATTCACCTTTCCGTTCGAGAAATGGCTGCGCGGCGATCTCAAAAACGCGTTGCCGCAACCCACGTCAGAGGTGACGGGAATTTTACAACCGCGCGCCGTCACGCGCGTTTTAGACTCTTTTGAACGCGGCAAAATTCACTGGTCGCGCGCCTGGTCGCTCCTCGTCTTGACCGCGTGGCTGGCGGAGAGGAAATAGCAAATCGCGTATCGCAAATCGCAAATCGCTGACCACCGATTACTGACCTCTGACCTCTGACCACTGATTACTGCCCACTGCCTACTGAATGACTGATTCCCCCCCCCCCACCTCATCCTCCTCCCCGATTCGCCGCGCGTACAGATTAACCTGCGCGAAATTTGGGAGTATCGCGAGCTGTTGGTTTTTCTCGCGTGGCGCGATGTCAAAGTGCGTTATCGCCAAACCGTGCTGGGCGCGCTGTGGGCGATTTTGCAGCCGCTTGTGGCGATGGTGATCTTTAGCGTCATCTTTGGTCAACTTGCCAAATTGCCTTCGGATGGCATCCCGTATCCGATCTTTACGTTCACCGCGCTCTTGCCATGGAATCTTTTTGCAGGCGCATTGTCGCGCGCAACCTCAAGTCTCGTCAGCAGTTCCAATTTGATCAGCAAAGTATATTTTCCACGCGTGCTTATTCCACTGTCCGCGATGGTTAGCGCGCTGGTAGATTTTTTCTTTTCATTTTTGATCTTGATCGCGTTGATGGCGTGGTACGGCATCGCGCCGACGTGGCGCATTTTCACTCTGCCGTTCTTTATTTTGCTCGCGCTCGCCGCCGCGTTTGGGATTGGGTTGTACCTCTCCGCGTTGAACGTGCGCTATCGCGACGTCAGTTACATCATCCCGTTCGTGATTCAAGTGTGGCTTTATGCGTCGCCCGTCGCGTATTCCAGCACCCTCGTTCCCGCGCAATGGCAATGGCTGTACGCGCTGAATCCACTCGCCGGGGTCATTGAAGGATTTCGTTGGGCGTTATTGGGCACAAGTTGGGAGCCCGGAGTCGTGGTGTTGATTTCGAGTGTGATTGTTGTGTTTGTTCTGATCGGCGGCTTGATCTATTTCAAGCGCATGGAAGAAACGTTCGCGGATGTGATCTAATTTGAAATTCGCAATCTCCCATGTCAGACATTGCAATTCGTGTTAATCAGTTAGGCAAACGCTATCGCATCGGCGCGCACGTGGAAGCGCACGCGCTCTTGGGCGATCAAATCGTCGCGTCCGTCAAACGTCCCTTGCAGCGCGCGGCAACTTGGTTCAATCGTTCGCACACAAACGGCAGCGGCGCGAACGATCCGACGCATATATGGGCATTGCGCGATGTGTCGTTTGAAATTCCGCACGGCGAAGCGGTGGGCATCATCGGGCGCAACGGCGCGGGCAAAAGTACGCTGCTAAAAATTCTCGCGCGCATCACCAAGCCGACGACGGGACGCGTCGATTTGTACGGACGCGTTGGCTCCTTGCTGGAAGTTGGCACGGGTTTTCATCCCGAACTCACCGGGCGCGAAAACATTTTTCTCAACGGCGCGATTTTGGGCATGCGCCGCGCAGAGATTGCGCGCAAATTTGATGAGATCGTCGCGTTCGCCGAAGTCGAACAATTTATTGACACACCCGTCAAACACTATTCGACGGGCATGACGGTGCGGCTCGCATTCGCCGTCGCCGCGCATCTCGAACCCGAAATTTTGTTGGTGGATGAAGTATTAGCTGTGGGCGACACCGCGTTTCAAAAAAAATGTCTCGGCAAAATGGGCGATGTCACGCGGCAAGGGCGCACCGTTTTGTTTGTGAGTCACGATCTCACTTCGATTCAGGTGTTGTGTCAGCGCGCGATTCGTTTGGGGCAGGGACAAGTGCAGGGCATCGGCAATGTGCAAGAACAAATTACCGAATACCTCAAGCAATCGAAACAACTCGCGCAAAACGAATTGGATCATCCCATCGCCCTGAACGAAAATATCCAATTGCGAAAATTTGGATTCGAGCCGCATCCGATTGCGAGTGGCAGCGCGGGCGTTTTTACGATTGAACTCGTGACCACCAAAACAATGCGCGTAGATGAAATCGCGGTCAACATTCTCGATTCCTTGAATCGCAATATCGCGCTGATTGATTTGCGGCAGCCCGATATGATTTATCGCGCGAACGCAGAGGAACCCTTTGCGCTGCGCGTCCAAGTCCATTCGTTACCGTTGGTCGAAGGATCGTACCGCATCGGGTTTTGGATGCGCGGCGACGGCGTGCGCGTGCTGCAAAACGATCTCTTTACGCTCGAAGTCATTTCGCGCGCGGAAGCGGGCGGCGTTGTGCCGTATCGCGCCATGTATCGTGGCGTCGTCGAACTCGATTATCAAATTCAAGTCGGCGCGCTTTCGTCGAACGGTCACATGGAACCCAAGCACGATGTCGCGGCCTGAAACGCGCGTGCTTGTGTTGGGCAGCGGCAGTTTTATCGGCGCGTCGTTGACCGCGCAGTTGCAAAATCACGCGTATGTGTTTCAAGTGCGCGGGCGATCCGATTTGAATTTGACGAACGCGAACGCGTGCACACAACTCATCCGCGACACGCAGCCCGATGTGATTTATCACCTCACCTGTTCCGCCGACACCAAATTGCCGCTGCATCGTTCGCGGCGCGAAATTCAGAACTCGCTGCGCTGCACGTTCAATCTCGCGCGCGCGTTGAAAAAAAACGCGCGTCCCTGTCGTGTGATTCATCTCGGCAGTTACAAACAATATGGCGCGCGTCCCTTGCCGTTTCGTGAAACCGATTCACCGCAGCCGCGCAGCGCGTATGCCATCGCCAAACAAATTTCGGAATGGCTGCTGCGGCGCAACCCAACGCGATCCTTTCAAACGATCGCGTTGCGTTCGGGACCCGTTTATGGACCCGGACAAGCGCGCACTTTATTGATTCCGCACACTATTCACGCGCTCACCGCGGATCCCACTGCTGCCTTGTCCGCCACCGATGTGGAATGGGATCCACTCTATATCAGCGACGCGCTCGCCGCGTTGACAAAATGTCTGGATGAGCTGCGCGCGGTTGGACAAATTATCAACCTCAGCGGCGGCACCGCGCACTCGCCTTATGAAATCATGTGTACGCTCGCACAATTGATGGGCGGCACGCGCGAACAAATTCAAAAGCAAGCGCATTTTCCCGGCGCGTATCGTTGTTTGGGCGATATTACGCGCGCGCGCGAGCTATTGGCGTGGTCGCCGCAAATTTCACTCGTTGACGGTTTGGAAAAAACGATTCAAGCGAATCGGGGTCAAAAATAATGTCCGCTTTGGAAACGCCCCGCGTCAGTTTTATCATCGCCTCGTACAATCACGGCAGTTATATCGCGGAATGTATCGAAAGCATTTTGAGTCAACACGCGATCCGGGATTTTGAGATTATCGTCATAGATGATGCGTCGCCCGACGACACGCTGGCGCAATTAAAACAATTTGCCGATCCGCGTTTGCGCGTGATCCGGAACACGCAAAATCGCGGACACGTTGCTACGCTGAATGTGGCAATGGCAGCCGCGCGCGGAAAATTTATCGCGCGCCAAGACTCTGACAATCGCTACCGTCCCGATTTTTTGCGAACGACCCTCGAAATTTTTCAACAGCAGCCGCAGGTGGGCTTGGTGTACGGGGATGTTGCCGCGCTCGATGTTTCGAGCGTCATCACTTCCGATCCATGGGCGGGCGTGCGCGCGCAGCACGCGCACGACGGCAAGCCGTTTTGCGGAAATGAATTTATTCCGATCTTGGTGGAAGATTACGTTCCCATCGTCGCGCTGCTCGCGCGCCGCGAAGCGTGGGCGGAGGCGTTCCCATTGCCCGCGTGGTTCCCGCGTCTCTTTATCGCGGATGATTGGTACGCGCTGACGCGCATGATGCGAAAATACGATTCGTACTATGTGCCGCGCGCGTTGACCGATTATCGTTTGCACGCGCACAATTTGCATCGGCGTTTTGACAACGGCGCGTTACAAGAAAAAACCTTGCTGAAAATTTTGGATGACATTTACGCGCAGCCCGAACGCCGCGCGGAAAAAGAACGCGTGCGCGCGGCGGCATACGCGGTGGTCTATGGCGGACTCGCGCCGCGTTATTTGATGGCGGGCAACTTGGAGGACGCGCGCCGTTGTTACCTGCGCGCGTTTCGCCTTGAACCGCGTCGCTTGTTGAATGGCTACGCGGCGCGCGCGTTTGCAAGCACATTCATTGGCACGACGCGTTATCAGAATTGGAAAACCCGTTTGGGTTATCCAAAACAAGATTAATGGACAACTCAAATAAATTTCGCAGAGGTTGTCATTCTGAGGGACGAAGAATCTCAGCGCGACAACTGAGATTCTGGCGATGGCATACATCGCACGTCCCTTCAGAATGACATTGTGCGACTGATATGGACATTCTCTACGTCGGTCTCAAACACAATTACAATCGTCCTGCCGAAGGTCCGAGTTTCGAGCAGTACAATTTTTATGAAACCCTTGTCCACATGGGGTATCGCGTTTCCTATTTTGACTTTGGCACGCCGGGGCGCGAATTGGGCATCGCCGCGATTGTCGACGCGGGGTACGCGCGCACGCTCGCGGAACACCTGTACGAAAAATGCTTTCAAGAAATTTTTGCGCGGATGGGATTCGCATGACATCGCCCGCGTCCCCCTTCTCTCTTCTCATTCTCGGCGGCGGCGCGGTTGTCGCGGAATTTCATCTCCCCGCGCTCGCGCAATTGCAATGGCTTGACCATGTGCGCGTCGCTGATCCGTCCGCGTCCGCATTGCAGCGTCTCACGCGCGCGTTCCCAAATCTCAAGACCATGCAACTCGATTTTCACGCCGCGTTGGAGCAAGCGGCGCGGGAAAACGTGAACGCGGTACTCGTCGCCTTGCCCAACGCGCTGCATGAACAAGCGGTGACGCGCGCGTTGGAATTGGGTCTCGATGTTTTGTGCGAAAAACCGCTGGCGCTGACGCGCGACGCGTGCGCGCGTTTGGAACAACACGCCGCGCGCGCAGAAAAAATTCTCGCCGTCGGCATGGTGCGCCGCTTTACGCCCGCTGTGCAGGCATTACGCAACGCGCTGCGCGCAGGATGGCTTGGCGAAATTCAACGCATCGAAATTGAGGACGGCAGCGCGTTTGCATGGTCGTCCGATTCTGGGTCCTATTTTCGCGCGGAAAACGCGGGCGTCCTCGCCAACGTCGGCGTGCACACACTCGATCTGATCGAATATCTCTGCGGCGAAATTTTTCCGGTCGCCTATTCGGATGATGCGCGCGGTGGCGTTGAAGCAAACGCGCAATTTGATTTGAGAACCGCGAACAGTTCGCCAATCCAAATTTCACTTTCCTACACACATCGTCTCGCAAACAAATTTCAAATTCACGGCGTGCGCGGTGTTCTCTATCTTGACAAGCAATTTCCGGACCGCGCTTTTTTTCGCGCGTGCGGCGCAGAATTTGACGCGGTGTTGACGTTGCCCAAGCCTTTCGCGAATGGCGATTGGCAGCCGACGCTCGAATCTGCTTTTGCCGAACAACTCTGTGATTTCCAAAACGCGTGTGTGGAACGCCGCGCGCCGCGTGCCACCGCGGGCGAAGCGGCGCACACCGCCGCGTTGATAGATTGGGCGTACGCGCAGCCCAAACCCTCTTCATTCCTTCACTCTGTTCAGGACAGGCTCTTCATCCTTCCGCCTTCATCCTTTACAGGGGATTGGACCTACGCGCAGCCTCCCGCGCGCGTGGATTTGCAATCCACGCTGACTGACGAACTCAAAGCGCCTCGCCTCGAAATCACCCCCCCCCCACGTTTTGAAAAGCGCGTCGTTGTCACGGGCGGCACGGGTTTTGTCGGCGGACATTTGGTGGAAGCGTTGTGCGAACACGGCGCGCGCGAAATTATTTTGCCCGTGCGCTCGTTTCGTAATGGCGCGAATGTCGGACGTTTTCCCGTCAAAATGGAACGCGTAGACTTGTTGAATCCAACCGAATTGCGCGCGGTCACGCAAAACGCGCAGCATGTTTTTCATTTCGCGTTCGGACGCGATGGGGAAAACACCGCGCGCGTCACGGTCGAGGGCACAAAAAATGTTGTAGAGGCGGCGATTGCGAATGGCGCGGAAAGTGTTGTCGTGCTTTCCACAACCGCCGTGTTTGGCGATCCCGGCGGCGCGCGCAGCGTAGATGAATCGTTTCCCTACGCGCCGACGAACGAATACGAAAAATTGAAAATGGCGGCGGAGGTGTGGACACTGGCGCGCGCGAAACAAGAAACCAAAACGCGCGGCGTCGTGATCAATTCCGCGTGCATTTATGGACCGCGCGGCAAAACCTTCACCGAACTGCCCGCACAACTCTTGCGCGAAAATCAATTCGCGTGGATCGAACAGGGACGCGGCATGGTCAATTATGTATTCGTAAAAAATTTGTGCGATGCTATTTTGCTCGCCGCGACACAATTAAACACGCGCGGCGAACGATTCATCGTCAGTGACGGTGCGACAACATGGCGCGATTTTTTCACACTCCTGTTTGGTGAACGCGCCGCCGCGCTCGCTTCGCACACACGCGCGGAATTGGAAACGCGCGCGATGCGCAACGCGCCCGGGATGCGCGACTTGATCCGCGCCCTCGTCCGCAATCCTGAACTGTGGCGCGTCGTGCGGGAAAATCCGCGCCTCGCGCGCGCCAAACAGATCGTGGGGCGCATCACGCCGCGTTTGTATCAACAGGTGCAAGATTCACGCGCGCCGGCTGCATCCACAAATCACACGCCCCCGCTTTCACCCCCCCCCGCGTGGCTTGCGGACTTGTACGGCGTTACGACAACTCAACTCTCGTCCGCGAAAGCGCAGCGCGTTTTGGGGTGGACACCGCGCGTGTCTTTGGCAGATGGGCAAGCTGTCAGCCGCGCGTGGTTGCAGGAAATTGGATTGTTTGACGACACCCTCCAGACCTTCGAGGTTGGCGATTCGGAGAATCGCATGAAACACTCGAAGGTCTCGGCAGCGCGCGTATGAAACCCCAATTTTATCCCGGTGAAAGTTTGCGCTGGTACTTGAAACGCGCGCGTCATCCGCTCAAAAATTACATTGTGGGGCATTATTGGGATTGGTTTTGCAAGCCACGCGTGTGGATTCGCTATGACGATCAACTCGGCATCAACATTTGTCTCGCCGATTATGTGCAGCGCGCCATTTTTTATGAGGGCTATTATGAACGTCCCCTAATCGAATGGTTGAAAAAAAATTTGCGCGGGGACGATATTTTTTGGGATGTTGGCGCGAACATCGGCGCGGTGTCTTTGGTCGCCGCGCAGTTATGTCGCCGCGTCCTCGCATTTGAACCCGATGAACGATCTGTACGGTTGCTGCGCGAAAACGTGCGCTTTAACGCGCTGCCCAACCTCCAAATCAATCCCTTTGCGCTCGGCGCGCACACGGGGACCGTCCTGTTGCATCGCGCCGCGGCATCCAATACGGGCATGAGTTCGATCATGGAAGGGCGTGTCGCGGCGCGCAAACGCGTCACCGTGCCAATTCAACGCGCGGATGATTTTCTAGCGGCGCGTTCCGCGTTAATCCCCAATATTGTGAAAATGGATGTCGAAGGCGCGGAGCATTTGGTCATTCAAGGCGCGGAGCAATTGTTGCGCGATCCGCGTTTGCGCGCGCTCATCTTTGAAGATCGAACGGACGCACTCGGACAGCCGACGAACGACGCGCTCATTGCGCCCTTGCGCGCCGCGGGCTTTATCATTCATCCGCTCGCCGCGTCCGATGAGCACGCGCAGGATGGTATGGCAAATTTTTTGGCGGAACGAAAATGAGTTTGCCCCTTGTCAGTGTAATCATTCCCGCGTATAAGGCGCGCGACTGGATTGAGGAAACCCTTGCAGGTGTTTTAGGTCAAACCTACCCGCACGCCCAACTCGAAATTATTTTGATTGACGATGGTTCGACGGACACGACGCGCGCGGTGGCGGAACGCGCGTTGTCGTCGAGCGACATTGAATTTTCGCTTCAAACCATCGCAAACGTGGGTCCGAGCGCAGCGCGCAATGTGGGTTGGCGCGCGGCGCGCGGCGAGTGGATTCAATTTCTTGACGCGGATGATTTGATCGAACCCAATAAAATTGAATTTCAAATGCGCGCCGCGCATGAAACCGCGCCGCATATCGCCGCCGTGTATTCCGAATGGGGGCGCATTGTTTTTACCGCGCAGAGTTGGAAGCAAGCCGACGCGTGGGTGATGCCGGACTTGATGCGCGATCCGCTGCGCGCGTTGCTCGGCTCAAACAATCATATCGCCACGGGCAGTCAACTGTTTCGCCGCGCGTGGTTGGAACGCGTCGGAGGGTACAATCCGGCGTATGATCTGATCGAAGATGTGGATTTGCATTTGCGAATGGTGATGGGGGGGGGGGATTTTGTGCCGCGCGCGCGGGACAACCCTTGTTTTGGTATCGCCAGCGCGCGCAATCGTTGTCGCGTTCCAATCCGGTTGCGTTCGTCAATGGCTGTGTGCGAAATGCGCGCTGGGTGGAAATGTTTTGGCGCGAACACAACGCGTTGACACCGGAACGCGCGGAATTTTTGACACAGTATTATTTTGGCGCGGCGCGCGCGTTGGCGCAGGACGCGCCGCGCGAATTTGAACGCGTGGCAGCGTATCTATACGCGTTGCAGCCAAATTTTGTGCCGCCTGCCCCGGCGAGTCTAAAGTGGCTGTCGCGCGTGTTGGGTTATGCGCGCGCGGAAAAGTTTGCAGTGCGTTTTCGTCAAGTCAAACGTATCTTTGGAGCGAACACGACGCGCAATCCGTAGCCGTTTCACTGCAAAACCGAAACGTGGATTTTACGCTTTAGCGGGTCCGTTGATCGAGTTCAAAACCTGCTAAAGCATTGAATCCAAAACCAGATGGAATGAATTTGCCGCGTATCACGCTCGTTTCGCCGTCGTACAACCAAGCGCAGTTTTTGCAAGCGACATTGGACTCTGTAGTCGCGCAAAATTATCCGAACCTTGAATGGATCGTGATGGATGGTGGCAGCGCGGATGGCAGTGTCGAAATTTTGCGGCGGTATGAAAAGCATTTTTCGTTCTGGACGAGTGAACGCGACGCAGGACAAGCGGACGCGCTGCAGCGCGGTTTTGCGCGCGCGACGGGTGAAATTTTGAGTTGGCTCAATTCGGATGATGTGCTGCGCCCCAACGCGTTGCGAACTGTAGGCGAATATTTTGCAGCGCATCCCGAATGTGATTTTCTCACCGGCGACGGCGTGTTTATCAACGCAGAGGGCACGCGCGAATTGTTTTATGTGCGCGGCGCGCCGTATTCATTTGCCGAATTGCTGCAGTATTGCAATGAAAAATTTTTGCCGCAGCCGAGCGTGTTTTTTTCGCGCGCGTCATTCGAGCGGGTCGGCGGTTTGGATGTGACGTTGCATTACGCGCTCGATTTGGATTTGTGGCTGCGGCTGCGCGCGGAGTTTAAATTGGTTTATGTGCCGCACTGTTTTTCGCAGATGCGTGTTCATGCCCACGCAAAAACCCAAGACGCGCATCAACCCGGACTGCGCGAAGTGGCGCGCGTGACGCGGCGGTATTGGAATCGCGTCGGGCGCGCGGAACGAGTTGGCTTGTGGTTCAGTTTGCGGCGTATGCAAGCGCGCGAGTATTGCAAGCAAGGTTTAGCGCGCGTGTTGGAACAGGATCACCGCGCCGGGTGGCGCGCGTTGTCGGACGCGCTGCAACGTGATCCGTTTATTCTCACCACTCCCGCCGCGCAGCGTTTGATGGGGCGTCTCGTTCTCCCCCGCGCGCTGCGTCAACGTTTTCTGCGTGTGCCGTAAATGACGAACGTTTCCATCATTATCCCGTGTTACAACGCGGCGGCGTGGTTGCGCGAGACGCTCGCCAGCGCGTTCGCGCAAGGCGAGGCGCAGGTCATTGTCGTGGATGATGGGTCAACGGATGAGAGCGCGGAAATGGTCGCGCGCGAATTTCCACGCGCGGAATTGATTCGCATTGACAATGGCGGCGCGAGTCAGGCGCGCAATCGCGGTTTGGAAATGGCGCGCGGCGAGTGGATTCAATTCCTCGATGCGGATGATGTGCTGCGCCCCGAAAAAATTGCGCGCCAGCGCGCGTGTTTGGAAAAGTCAAACGCCGATATTGCGTACAGCGATTGGCAATACCTCGCGCGCGCAAACGATAGTCCCTTCGCGCCCGCGCAAATCGTCGCGCGTGAGATGGAGGGCGCGCCCGACATTGCGCTCTTTACAAATTTTTGGACTCCAATGTGCGCGTACTTGTTTCGTCGCCGCATTGTGGACGCGGTGGGCGGCTTTGAGGTGACGCTGCCGATTTTGCAAGACGCGCATTTTGTGTTGGCGTGCGCGCTGCGGGGCGCGCGCTTTGAATATGTGTCGGGCGTGTCGAGTCTCTATCGCGTGCATCCCGCGCAAATTTCGCGCAACCGCGTTTCATTCGTGCGTGACGGGTGGGCGCAGAGTCAGTTGGTACAAGCGTGGTGGGACGCGCACGGCGGCATTACGGCAGAGCGTCGCGCCGCATTGATTCAGGTGTACGCAAACTTGGCGCGCACGAGTTATGAAATCGAGCGCGCAATTTTTTGGAACGCGTATTACGCGCTGCTGAAATGGGAACCGCGGTACGCGCCCGCGGCGCCGCGTTCCCTTAACTTGTTGTCGCGCGCGGTTGGTTATCCGCGCGCGGAAGCGGTGGCGCGGATGTATCGTCAAACGAAACGAACGGCATTGGCGCTGCTCGGACGCGCGCCGGTGCAACCGATTCATACGAACGTCCCGCGCTGAGTCAGGCGTGGAGCGTGGATTGCAAATCCACGCGCGCGCGTGAAATCCACGCGCGCAGGTCTAAGCATGTTGAAAATTCTTCACGTTCCGTACACCTATCATCCCGATCCCGTCGGCGGCACCGAAATTTATGTGGAGCAACTGGTGGACGCGCTGCGCGCGCGCGGGGTGAACAGCGTGATCGCTGCGCCGGGCAAAACGCGCCTCACGTACACATGGCGCGACACTTGCGTTGAGCGCCTCGCGGCGCCGGACGCGGTGCGCGCGGTGGATCAATTGTACGGCGAGGGCGATGAAAGCGCGGCGCGCGCATTTGGCGCGCTGTTGGACACGCACGCGCCGCAGGTTGCCCACCTGCACGCGTTCACAAGAATCGTGTCTGCGCGCTTTGCGCTGCAGGCACGTGCGCGCGCAATCCCGGTGGTCTTTACGTATCATACGCCGACGGTGAGTTGTTTGCGGAGCGGCTTGATGTTGTGGGGGCGCGAACCGTGCGATGGCGTGTTGGAGGTAGATCGCTGCACGTGTTGTCGCCTGCACAGTTTGGGTTTGCCGATTCCGTTGGCGACGGTGGTGGCGCGGACTCCCGCCCCTCTGCGCGCGTGGGGCGCACAATTTCAGGGGGGTGTGTGGACGGGTTTGCGGATGCGCGATTTGGTCGCGCGACAGCATGACGCAGTTCGCGGCTTGATGAATGAGGTGGACGCGGTGGTGGCGTTGTGCGAATGGACGCGTCAGTTGTTGATCAAGAATAAGGTTTCGTCAGCAAAAATTGTGGTTGCGCCCCACGGCTTGACGATCGAAAATCAGGAACCGCATGTGGCGCGTCTCGATGCGCGGCAACCCGATACACTGCGCGTCGTCACGCTGGGGCGTTTGGAGCGAATCAAGGGAGTTGATCTGTTGGTGCGCGCGTTGGCGCAAATTCCAAATTTGCAAATCACATTGGATATTTACGGCATCATCCAAAGTGAAAAGGAAACGCCGTTTGCGCGGGAATTGCGGGCAGAGATTGCGCAGGATGCGCGGATTCATCTGCTGCCACCCGTGCCGCACGCACAAGTGATTTCTCTCTTGCGCCAGTACGATGTTTTGGCGGTCCCTTCGCAGTGGTTTGAAACGGGACCGTTGGTGGTCTTGGAAGCGTTCGCCGCGCACATTCCGGTGATTGGCTCAAATTTAGGCGGCATTGCAGAAAAAGTGGCGGATGGGGTAAATGGGCTGCTCGTGTCGCCGCTGAAAGTAACCGCATGGCGCGACGCGCTGCAACGTCTGGCGCAAGACCGCGCGTGGTATGAACGTTTGCGGGCGAATGTGCGCTTGCCGCGCACGATGGACGCAGTGGCACAAGAAATGCACGCGCTGTACGAATCGCTCGTTGCAAAGGCGCGCGCATGAATCGTCGCATCGTGTTCGCGCAATACAACAATCCAGCTGCATTTCCGCCGCTGCTGCACAGCACGCGCATCTTGGCGGAGGAAGGATGGCAAGTGTTGGTTTTGGGGATTGAGGATAAGGCAACGCGCGCGTTGGAATTTCCAACGCAGCCGCGCATTACCGTAAAACGTTTGTCTTTTTGCCCGCTTGGTTGGCGCAGAAATTTTTATTTTTTATTTTTTACATTCTGGGTTTGCGCGTGGGCGGTGCGTTGGCGCGCGCGCTGGGTGTATGCCTCCGATTTGTTTGCAACGCCCGCCGCATGGCTCGTCAGTTTTTTTCCATCCGCGCGCGTGTGTTATCACGAGCACGATACGCCGACGGCGTCGCGCGGGTTTGCAAAATTTTGGATATGGACGCGCGCGCGTGTGGCGCGACGCGCCGCGATGTGTGTCTTGCCCAGCGCGGAACGCGCAAAAAATTTCGCGCAGCAATTCGATGTCGCGTCGAAAACAATTTGCGTGTGGAATTGTCCCGAACGTGGGGAGGTGGACGCGGGGAACACGGGGGCTACATGGGATGCAGAGGGCGGGATCACCCCGCCCCTACGCGATGTTTTTCGCGTGTTGTATCACGGTTCGATCACGCCCGCGCATTTGCCTTTGGTGGTTTTGGACGCTTTGGCGCAGCTGCCGGAGAAGGTGAATTTGCGCGTGGTGGGGTATGAGACGGTCGGACACGCGGGCTATATGCAGCTTTTCTTAGAATCCGCGCGCGCGCTGAACCTCGCGGGGCGGGTCGAGTGGCTTGGAGCGGCGCCGCGGGCAGAGCTGCTGGCGTTGGCAAGCGGGTGTGAGGTCGGTCTCGCGCTGATGCCGCTGGGCAGTGACGAATGGAATGAAAGAGCGATGGCGGGCGCGTCGAATAAAGCGTTTGATTATATGGCGCGCGGTTTGGGGCTCGTTGTTTCGGATTTGCCCGATTGGCGCGCGCTCTTTGTGGAAAATCATTTTGCGCGTGTGTGTGATCCGCGTGACGCGCAAAGTATTGCAAACGCGCTGCGCTGGTTTTTTGAGCATCCCGACGCGCGGCGCGCGATGGGCGCGGCGGCACAGGAAAAAATTCGGGACGAATGGAATTATGAAACGCAGTTCGCCCCGGTGTTGAACGCGCTGAACACAGGGATTGATGAATGACACTGCCGCCATTGACCCTGCATGAACTCTCGCCGCGCGCGAAACGCGTCAGTGCATTGTTGCGACAACTTCCGCGGCAATTCCCTGGTAAAATGCGCGCCGCTCGTTTTCTTTTGGGCGATACCCTCAACGCGCGGGACGTAAGCTTGAGGGACTGCGACGAAAATTCTTTTGGGCTGCCGCATTTGTCCGAACCGATGGCGCTGCATCTTGTAACGGATGGGGTGTATGAAGCGGACACGCGCGCGGTGATTTTGGAGCGTTTGACAGAGGATGCGTTGTTTGTGGATGTGGGCGCGAATATCGGCTTGTTCACGATTCCCGCCGCGCGCAAAACGCGCAAGGGGGGGGTGATTGCGGTCGAAGCGTCGCCGCGTATGTTCATGTATTTGGAAAGGAATGTGGCGCGCAATGGCTTGACGAACGTGCAGCTGTGCAACGTCGCGGCATCGGATCGCGCGGGAGAACAGGCGCGCTTTTACGATGCGCCGCTCGAAAAATTTGGGATGGGTTCGCTTGCGCCGCAGTTTGCGGGAAATTTCACGCGCGTGCCAACCGCGACGCTGGACAATGTGTTGACGGCAGATCAATTTGCGCGTGTGCGCGTTTTGAAAATGGATGTCGAGGGTTTTGAAGCGGCTGTCTTGCGCGGCGCGACAAAGCTTTTGACGCAAAAGAATCCACCGTTGGTGCTGTTTGAATTTATGGACTGGGCGGAAAGCCGCGCGGGCGCGGAAGGCATTGGCTCAGCACAGAAGGTTTTATGCGCGTTGGATTTTCAGATTTGGCGTTTGGACGACTGGCGGCGCGGCAAACCCGCGCTGGAAACGATTTTGACACAGGGCGGTGAAATGCTGGTGGCGGAACGGGTTGGCGTAGGGGCTGGGTCATCCGGTCCGTTGGCGGAGCGACGATGAACGCGTGCCTCGCCGTGATTGAAACGCATCCGATTCAATATCATGCGCCGTTGTATCGTTTGCTGGAACAGGAACTCGGCATCCCGGTCACGGCGATCTATGGATCGGATTTTAGTGTGGCGGGGTATCACGACGCGGAATTTGGCGCATCGTTTCAGTGGGATACCGATTTGCTTTCGGGGTATACGCCGCGTTTCTTGTCCACCGTCGCGCAAGGTGGGGCGACGGATGCGGCGCAGGTGACGACGCGCGGTTTGTCCGAAATGCTGCGCGCGGTGAATCCCGCGGCTGTGATGTTGGTGGGCTACAGTCCGCGTTTTCACCGCGCCGCGTTTTTTGCGGCGTGGCGCGGCGGGTATCGCTTGCTGTTTCGCGGTGAGACGACGGATCACGCGCGGGCGCGTAACGTTTGGAAACAAAAGGGGCGCGCCGTTGCGCTGCGGGCGTTTTACGCGTGGTTCGACGCGCTGTTGTATGTGGGGCAGCATTCGCGTGAACATTTTGAAAGGATGGGTGTGCCTTCCGCGCGTCTATTTTTTTCGCCGTACTCTGTGGACACAACGCCGTTTCGTCTGGAGGAACGCGAGATTCTGCGCGCCCAAACGCGCGCGGAATATCAGATTGGGTCTGCACGCCGCGTGGTGCTGTTTGCGGGCAAGCTTGCGCCGGTGAAAACGCCCGAGATTCTTTTGCGCGCGTTGAAAAATTTTCCCGATGCGTTGCGGGAACAAACGACGCTGCTCGTTGTTGGGGATGGTGAGTTGCGCGCGGCGATGGAACAAGTTGCGCGCGAAGCGCCAAGCATTGACGCGCGCTTTGTCGGTTTTCAAAATCAATCCGCGCTCACGCGGTTTTATCACGCGGCGGATGTGCTGGTTCTGCCAAGTCGCGGCGATACGTGGGGGCTGGTGGTGAATGAGGCACTGCATCATGGTGTCGCGTGTGTGGTTTCGGATCGCGTGGGCTGCGCGCCGGATTTGGTGACAGCAGGAGAAACGGGCGAGGTGTTTCAATTTGACGACGCGGCGGATTTGGCGAAAGCGTTGCAGCGCGCGTTGGCATATTGTGGGTGGGCGGAAATTCGCGCGGCGTGTGTGGCGCGCGCGGAAGCGTACTCGATGCGACGCGCATCTGAAGGAATTGCAGAGGCGTTTGAGGCGGTGGATTCACTTGCAAAAAAACCCTTTTGGCAGGATTAAGGCGATGATCACATCGGAGAACTTCAAAAGGTCTGACACAATATGTTGCAATTCAGGGGTTTGTCATTCTGAGCGGAGCGAAGAATCTCGATTTCCCAAGGCAGAGATTCTTCGCTCCGCTCAGAATGACAGGTCAACCTGTGATGTACTGTGAAGACGCGTTTGTTGATCGGAGGCAATCCCGAAGAATTTCATGTCGGCGCGCATTTTCGTGATGCGGCGAACGGGTTGGGCATCGCCGTCGAGATGTGCGACACGCGCGCGGCGTTTGATGCGCCCGCGTTGTGGCGAAAAATGATGTGGCGTGTGGATCGGCGTCCGCCGCAACTCGAAGCATTTGGCGCGCACATGCTGCGCGCGTGCGCGGAATTTCGCCCGACACATTTGCTTGCGACGGGCATCGCGCCGTTAGACGCGGCGGTGTTGGCAAAGGTGCGCGGGCAGGGAATTTGCGCGATGAATTTTTTGACCGATGATCCGTGGGGCGCGCCGCAGCGCGCGGGATGGTTTCTGCGCGCGCTGCCAAACTATGATGTGGTGTTCACGCCGCGTCGCGCGAACATGGAAGATTTACAAAACGCGGGCTGCGCGCGTGTAAATTATTTGCCGTTCGCATATAATCCGCGTGTGCATTTTCCCGATGGGGGAACGGACAGCGAGTTGGCGAGTGATGTTTTGTTTGCGGGGGGGGGAGACGCGGACCGCTTTCCGTGTGTGGCAGTGCTCGCGCGCGCGGGCTTGCAATTGCGTTTGTATGGCGGTTATTGGGACCACTCTCCCGAAACGCGCGCAGTTTTTTTTGGACATGCAGATTTGGCGACGCTGCGACGCGCGGTGCGTCAAGCGCGGGTGTGTTTGAATTTGGTGCGGCGCGCGAATCGCGATGACAATGTGATGCGAACGTTTGAGGCGGCGGCGATGCGCGGGTGTATGTTGATGGAAGATACCGTGACGCATCGCGAATTGTTTGGCGCGGAAGGCGAATGCGTCTTGTATTTTGTTTCACCCCAAGAGGTGGTGGAGAAAGCGCGTGAGTTGTGTGGGGATGACGCGCTGCGCGCGCGATTGCGACACGCGGCGCACGAACGGATCACGCGCGGCGGCGAGACGTACGCGGACCGCTTGCGCGTGATGTTGGCGGTGTAAACGTATGGACATTTTTTTCGGCGGTGAATTTACGATTGCGTTTGGCGCGGGCGTTTGGGCGCTCGTGTTGGCGGGGTTTATTGTGATGCAACGCGGACGCGTCAGCTTGGGCGCGGGTTTGATGTTGGGTTATTTTTTGAATCTCGCCGTGATCCATTTGCCGGGCGCGTTGTTGTATCTCAATCCCGATTATCAATTTTATGATCGCAATTGGATCCTTGTGGGTTTTGAGCAGAGCACATGGGGGATTGTGGCGTTTGGGATTGGCGCGCTAGGGACGCAGTTTCTCATTCGCAATTCGCGTCGCTTTGCGGCGGTCAGCTTTGCCGAAGTGAATGCAGCGCCACTCTTTAATCCGTGGCTCTACCGTTTTTATGTGCTGCTCGGTTTGGTTAGTTATTTTGTGATTTCGCCGTTGGCGGAAGAGGTGCCGACCTTGAGCGCGGTGGTTTCCGTTTTGAATCAATTGCTGTTGTTGGGCATTTGTCTGGCGATGTGGCACGCGTGGCGGCGGCAGCATTGGCTCTCGTTAGCTCTTTGGATTGTAGCGTTGGGGCTGCTGCCAATTCTCACGATTGTGTTTCAAGGATTTATCGGCTCCGGTGTGACGGTGCTGGTGGTGGGCTTGTCGTTTCTGGCGAGTTTTTTTCGACCGCGTTGGATCGTGTTGATTGCGGGAGTTGTGTTTGTCTTTGTCGGGCTGTCGAGTTTCGTCACGTATTTTCGGGACCGCACAGAGATTCGAGAAATTGTGTGGGGCGGCGAAGCGATAGAGGAACGGATCGCGCGCGTCGTCAAAACGTTTAGTGAGATGGAATGGTTTAATCCGAATGAGCGCCGGCACGCGAATTATTTGGACGAACGGTTGAATCAAAATTGGCTGGTGGGCGCCGCCGTGGAACGGATCGCCGAGGGCAAGAATGATTTAAAGTACGGCGAGACGTTGACGGATGCGATCATTGGATTGGTCCCGCGCGCGATTTGGAGCGAAAAACCGGTGCGCGCGGGCAGCGGCAGTTTGGTCACCGATGCCACAGGCATTCAATTTGCAAAAGGGACAAGCGTGGGGGTAGGACAAGTGCTTGAGTTTTATATCAATTTTGGCACGCTGTCGGTCATTGTGGGCATGGGCTTGTGGGGCGTCGCGCTGACCTTGCTCGATGCGTTGGCGGCGCGCATGTTGCAGCGCGGATATTTGCGCGCGTTTACAGCAACCTATCTCGTCGCGTTGGGGTTGATCAATCCGGGCGGCTCGCTGGTGGAAGTGTTTGCCACTTCGGCTGCGGCATTGTTGGCGGCGTTGGCGGTGAATGATTTTCTGGTGCCGTTCTTTGTGGGTGTATTTGAAGAACCGGACGCGCCACAAATGTTCGCAACCAAAGATGCTTGAAAAATAAACTCATGCGAACGGATCCGCTGCTGTGCGCGATTACGCGGGATGGCGAACAAGGGGGGATCGCGCGCGTGGCGCAATTGTTGTGGCGCGCGCTGTCGGACCTTTCGCCGCCGCGTTTGAACACACTTGAACTCTTTGCGGGTGATCTCGGCGCGCTGACCCGCGCACAAAAATTTAATTTCATCCGCCGCGTTGTCACCGCGCAGCTGCGCGCCTCGCCGCAATGGATCATGTTTGATCATCTTGGTTTGGCGCGCGCGCAAAATTTGGTTCCCCCCCCCCGCCGCGCGCCGTATGGTATTTTCTTGCACAGTGTCGAAGTATGGGGCGCGTTGTCGGCGGATCGAACACGCGCGCTGCAACGCGCGCGCGTCCTCGTCGCGAACTCACACTATACCGTGAAACGCATCTGCGCCGCGCATCCCGATCTGCCGCCGATTGTGGTGTGTCATCTCGCGCTGTTGCCCGAACGCGAAAAATTTGTCCGCACGTCCGCGCATGTGGCAGCGGAAACGGAATGGCGGGCGCGTCTCGGACCGCATGCCGTTTTGATTGTTGGGCGTATGAGCAGCACGGAACGCTACAAAGGACATGAGCAATTGTTGGACGCGTGGCGCGGTGTTCTGACGCGCGTGCCCGACGCGCAACTGGTGATCGTTGGACGCGGCGATGATGCGGCGCGCTTGCAAACAAGAGCGCGTGAGTGTGGCGTCGCCGCGAACGTAATTTTTACGGGTCATGTTAGCGAAGCGGAATTGGATGTGTTGTACGAACGCGCGGCGTTGTTTGCGATGCCGAGTCTGGGCGAAGGGTTCGGCGTTGTGTATCTGGAAGCGATGCGCCACGCGCGTGCCTGTCTCGCGTGCGCGGAGGACGCAGCTGCGGAAATTGTGCAGGATGGGGTCACGGGCGTGCTCGTGCCAAACCGCGAACCGCAAACGCTGGCGTCGTCCTTGAGCGCGTTGCTTGAAAATGACGCGCGCTGCGCGGCATTGGGGCGCGCGGGACAGGCACGCTGGCAGAATCATTTTTCGTACGCGCAATTTGCCGCGCGGCTCACCCACATTCTCGAACCGCTTACGGGTTATGAACCCTCGCGATTTCAAGAGCAACCCCCTGTTTTGCGCTGACGCGGTGGAGGCGACGCGGCGCGGATGAAAATTTTGCATGTGATTCCCTCGATCAGCCGCGCGCACGGCGGACCGACCACCGCGCTTGAAACGATGACGCGCGCGTTGGCGCACGCAGGGATCGAGGTTGACATTGCGACGACGGATGATGACGGCGCGGCGCGTATGGATGTGCCGTTGGGTGAAGCTGTCGTGCGCGAGGGGGTGACGCATTGGTTTTTTCGACGGCAGACGCAGTTTTATAAATTTTCTCTGCCGTTGACGCGATGGCTCGCGCGCAATGTGGCACGGTACGATGTCGTTCACATTCACGCATTGTTTTCGTATGCAACGCTGCCCGCCGCATTTTTCGCGGCGCGCCAAAAAACTCCATACATTGTGCGTCCGTTGGGAACGTTGAATCGGGTGGGGATGCAGCACTATCATGGCGCGCTGAAACGCGTTTCGTTTCCCTTGCTCGAACGTCCGCTGATCGAACGCGCCGCGTTTTTGCATTTTACGAGCGCCTTGGAACGCGATCAAGCTCGTGAAATCGGCGTGACGCAGCGCGACGCGATGATCCCCATTGGCGTCGAGTTGCAGGACGCAGCAAACGGCGCGTGCGGTGATTGGTTGAGACAACACGCGCCGCAATTTTTGGGACGGACGGTTTTTTTGTTTTTGGGACGGATCGATCCGATCAAGGGTCTGGATATTTTGCTGCCCGCGTTCGCGCGAGCGCGCAAAGAATGTGCAAAAATTGCATTGATTGTTGCGGGCGCGGGCGATGCGGGATACGAACGATCACTGCGCGCGGGGTGTGAAAAGTTGGGCATGGCGGACGATGTTTTTTTCGCGGGCTATGTGGAGGGTGAAATGAAACGCGCGCTGCTGCGCGACGCGGATGTGTTTGTGCTGCCGTCGCGTTCGGAAAATCAAGGGGTCGCGGTGGTGGAAGCGATGGCGGCGGGATTGCCTGTGGTTGTAACTCCGGAAGTGGGGATTGCGCGGGAGATTGCCGCATGTGGCGCGGGAATAGTCGTTTCGAGTGCGACGGAATTGCTTGCGGATGCGCTCGTTACGCTGGCGGGTGATGAGACGCGGCGCGCGGCGATGGCGGGGCGCGGAAAATTTTTGGCGGCAGAAAAATTTTCGATTGGGGCGATGACGCGCGCGTTGATGGCAATGTACGAGGGGGCGAGGACCGCATAAATGCTCGAGTCCGCTGACGCGCGTTTGCCGATTGCGGTCATTGTGTTGACGCGCGATGAGGAATTGAATCTCGACGCGTGTTTGGAGAGCATAGCGAGTTGGGTGGGTGAGCTTTTCGTGCTAGACTCTGGCAGCCGCGACGGGACGCTGGAGATTGCAAAACGTCACGGCGCGCGTATTTTTGAACATGACTTTGAAACGCACGCGCGGCAGTGGACGTGGGCATTGGCAAATTTGCCCATTATGCACGAGTGGGTGTTGGGACTCGACGCCGATCAGCGAATCACCGCAGAGTTGCGGCAAGAACTGGCGGCGCTTTTTGTTTCAGAGGAAAATGTGCGGTCTGTGAATGGTTTTTTTATCAAACGCCGCCAAGTGTGGCGCGGACGTTGGATCAGGCACGGCGCGTATTATCCAAAGTATCTTTTGAAATTGTTTCGCAACGCGCGTGTGCAGTTGGACGAACGCGATTTGATGGATCACCATTTTTATGTGCAGGGCGCGACGCGTAATTTGCAACATGATTTGATCGAAGAAAATGTGAAAGAGAATGATTTGCAGTTTTGGATCGAGAAACACAATCGGTATGCGCCCTTGCTGGCGCGCGAAGAATTTTTGAAACGCCAACGGGTCAAGGAGACGCCGATTCGCGCCGCGCTCTTTGGCAATCCCGACGAGCGCACGTTATGGCTCAAGCAGCGTTGGTACTCACTTCCCCTTTACGTCCGCCCGTTTCTGTATTTTAGTTACCGCTATATCTTGCGACTTGGTTTTTTGGATGGCACGCAAGGATTTTTGTTTCACTTTTTGCAGGCGCTTTGGTTCCGTGTGTTGATTGATGTGTATTTAGACGCCATGATGACTCACCCTCCCGCGGCGTTTGCCACGCGGCGCGAACCGCCACAATGAATATCCTCCTCTTCAAGAGCGCGCTGGCGGTGGGAATGGTGCTGCCGATGCTGGCGTTCAGTCCGACCGGCGTTCGCTTTTTGGATCGCGTGCTGCCCACCTCGTCGCGCGGGCTCCTTCTTGCCGCGCTGCTGCTGCGCGGCGCGCCGTTTGTGTTGATTTATCTGGTGGTTGGCTATCAACCACAATCGGATGTCGGGACGGCGTTTTATCCGTGGGGACTTGCGGCGCTGAATGGGCAGTTGGTGTACCGCGATTTTGCAATGGATTATAGCCCCCTCTTTCCGTATTTGCTGGCAGTGGGTTTGTTTTTTTGGAATGATGCGCGCATGATTGTAGCTCTGATGATGCTTGTCGAACTGGCGGCATTGGCGGTCACGTTTCGACTGTTCGACTCGCAAATGAGCGTCAAAGAGCGTGTGCGCGCGAGCTATTTTTATCTGCTCTCCCCTGCGCCTTTTCTGCTCGTTGTTTTGGGTGGACAAGAAGATGTGTGGTTATGGTTTGTGGGCGCACTTGTGATCGGCGCGTTGCTGGCGGGGCGACATGCGATGGCGGGAATCATTGGCGGGATTGGATTGTTTGCGACAAAGGCGTACTTGCTGTTTTTTTTAATTCCACTCGTTGTCATGCAAAAATTTCGCTGGCACTTTTTGGCAGGGCTGGGTCTCACCATTGTCTTGACATGGACGCCAATGGCTTGGCTGGTTGGCAACGCGATTTTGACGCCGCTGCGTCAGGCAGGAAATTGGTCTCCACCGAATTTGTGGTTCACCTTTCAAGCGTTGACGGGAGGCAAACTGCTTGCTCATAATCATCCGCTCGTGACAATCATCGGCGTTGGGCTTGTGCTTGGACTCGCCGCGTTCTTTGCCTTCAAGTACCGGGCGCAGATTCAATCCTCTGTGCTTGGTTACGCGACAGCATGGGTGATGCTGTATTGCCTGCTGATGCTTTTCAGCCCCAAGTCGCTCGGCAATTATGCGGGGATTTTTTTGATGCCGCTCACTTTTCTCGTCATGGTGGAGCGTGATCAACTTGCGGCAGTGGTTACAGCGGCGCTCAACGTCCTTGTTTCGATTCAACCCTCGTTATGGTTTCGGCTTGGGACGCCCACGCTCGCGGAGTATTCGTATTTGTCGAGCGCGCCGTTATTTCTGGAATTGGTTTTGGAAGTGATGATGTTGGGATGCTTGATGGTCTTGGTATGGCGGGGGCAAAAATGGATTTTCAGCGTGCGGTAAAATTTTTCTCTGCACGCGCATTGCGCGCGCGGAAACAAAATCTCTAACACAAGGAGCTCGGGTGTATCTCCTCGGCATCAATGCCTATCACGGCGGCGCATCCGCTTGTTTGATTCACGACGGCAAACTCGTAGCCGCTGTAGAAGAAGAACGCTTCAATCGCCAAAAATATTGGGCGGGCTTTCCGACACGCGCGATTCAGTTTTGTTTGGACGCAGCGGGCATCACGGCATACGATCTCGATCATGTCGGCATCTCGCGCAATCCGAGCGCGCATCTGCACAAGAAAATTTTGTACGCGCTGCGCCAGCGTCCCAATTTTGATTACATGCGCGATCGGGTGAACAACATGGCGCGCGTGCGCGATGTGGCGAGCGCGTTTGTGGAAGAAATGAAATTGTACGCGGCGAGTGTGCGCGCGCAGTTTCATAATATCGAGCATCATCGCGCGCACATGGCGAGCGCGTTTTTTGTTTCGCCGTTTCAAGACGCCGCGATCCTTTCCGTTGACGGGATGGGCGATTTTGTTTCGACGATGTGGGGCAGGGGCAATAGCAATCAGATGGATGTGCTGGGCGCGGTGAATTTTCCACACTCGCTCGGTTATTTTTATACGCTCGTGACGCAGTGGCTCGGTTTTCCGAAATATGGCGATGAAGGCAAAGTGATGGGGTTAGCGGGATATGGCGCGCCAAAGTATATTGACAAGATGCGCGACATTGTGCGGATTCAACGCGATGGCTCGTTTGAATTGAACACCGATTATCTCGCGTTGAACGAAGGTTTTTCGATGACGTGGGAAAATGGTTCGCCTGTTTTGGGAACAATGTTTTCCAAAAAATTTGTGGACGCGTTTGGCGAACCGCGCGTGCCGGGCAGCGAGTTGAAGCAATATCATCACGACGTTACGGCGTCGCTGCAAGAGATGTTGGAGGAAGCGGAATTTGCATTGTTGAAATTGCTGCACAAAAAAACGGGCAGCGATACCTTGTGTCTCGCGGGCGGCGTCGCGCTCAACAGCGTCTTTAATGGAAAAATTCGGACGCAAACGCCGTTCAAGGAAATTTTTATTCAACCCGCAGCGGGTGATGCGGGCACGGCGCTCGGCGTTGCGTATTTCATCTATCATCAAATTCTCGGCAAACCGCGCGCGTTTGTGATGCGCGATGCGTACACGGGTCCGCGTTTTGTGAATGGGCGCGTGACGCAGACATTGAAACAGTACGCCTTGTCGTATCAAGAGTGTGACGAAGACGCGTTGTGCGTGGAAACGGCAAAGCTAATTGCACAGGGCAACATCGTCGGCTGGTTTCAAGGCGCGGCGGAGTGGGGTCCGCGCGCGTTGGGCAATCGCAGCATCCTCGCGGATCCGCGACGCGATGACATGAAAGATATTTTGAATGCGCGCATCAAACACCGCGAAAAATTCCGTCCGTTCGCGCCTTCGATTTTGTTGGAAGAAACGGGAAAATATTTTGATCAGGAGTATCCCGATCCATTCATGATCAAGGTGTACAATATCTTGCCCGAAAAGCGGGGCGAAATCCCTGCGGTGACGCACATTGACGGCACGGGACGTTTGCAAACGGTGGAGTGTGAAACCGCGCCGTTGTATTGGAAAATTATTTCGGCGTTCCAGAATGAAACGGGCGTGCCGATTGTGTTGAATACCTCTTTTAATGAAAATGAGCCGATTGTGTGCAATCCCGAAGAAGCGGTGGACTGTTTTTTGCGGACGAAAATGGACGCGTTGGTGATGGGGAATTTTTTGGTGAAGAAATAGCGCCTCACCCCCCCACCCCCTCTCCTCAAAATTTTTGGTAAAAAATTTTGAGGAGAGGGGGAGTCAAGGACACCCCCTCTCCCGAAAACATCTTTGCGTTTTCGGGAGAGGGGGCGGGGGGGTGAGGCGGGAATGATTGTATGCGAACGCTGCTCTTGATTTTACAATTTCCCCCCGACGTGAATCCAACGGGCGTGTTGATGTATGATGTCGCGCAAGGACTCGTCGCGCGCGGGCATGACGTTTCGGTATTGACGGCGTTTCCGCATTATGAAAAATTTCGCGTGTGGGAACAATATCGCGGCAAGGTGCGCGAACGGACGCGCGAAAATAATTTGGACGTGGAACGCATGTATGTGTTTGCGAACGGCAAAAAACAAAACATGAAGTATCGGTTGTTGAGTTATTTGTCGTTCAATGCGCTGGCGGGTTTGCGGAATTTGTTGACGCGCGAACGGTATGATGTGATTTTGTGTCCGAACGGCGGATTTTTTACCGGCGTCGCCGCGTACATGGGTGGCGCGTTGAAACGGACGCCGTTCGTGTACAATGTGCAGGACTTGTATCCAGAAACGCCCGTCGCGCAAGGACAGTTGACGAGTCGGCGCGCGATTTCGGGATTGGAGCGCATTGAAAAATTCATGTATCGCCGCGCGCGGCATATCACGGTGATCACGCCGTCGTTTCGCGCGAATTTGTTAACGGAAAAAAATGTGCCGCAGAATAAAATCTCGGTGATTCCGAATTTTGTGAATACGGAATTTATTCGTCCGCTGCCCAAAGAAAATGGGTTCACACAAAAACACGGTTTGCAAAATAAATTTGTGGTGATGTATGCGGGCAATCTCGGCTATGTGTCTGCACTCGATACGCTGCTCGACGCGGCGGCGCAATTGCGCGCGGAACGCGATATGATTTTTTTGATCATTGGTGATGGCGTCGAACGCAGCGCGCTCGAAACACGCGCGCGCGCCTTGCAACTGGACAATGTGCGCTTTATGGATTATCAACCGCGCGAAAATTTGCCTGCGATGCGCGCGGCGGCGGATGTGCAGTTGTCTTTGTATCGCGCGGGCGCAGCGCGCTATTCGATGCCGAGCAAGGTGTATGAAATTATGGCGAGTGGGCGTCCCGTGATGGCGAGCGCGGAGCAAGACAGCGATGTGGCGCGTTTGATTCGTGAGACGGAATGTGGTATGTGTGTGGAGCCACAGGACGCGAGCGCATTGGTGGACGCGCTGTTGCGTTTGAAACGCGATGACGCGTGCCGCGCGCAAATGTCGCGCAATGGACGCCTTGCGGCGGAGACGCGCTTTTCGTTGGATACGGTGGTCAAGCAATATGATGCGCTGCTGCGAGATGTCGTGTCAACGAATAATGCGATGATTACATCGCAACGAATAAACGAATAGGGAACGAATGAACGAATAGTGCGATGATTACATCGCAACGAATGAATAGAAATGAAATAATCAAGTGAACCGAGTTATGGAGAGCATATCTTTTTCGGAAACGACAACGGCGCGCGCGGTACGCACGCGTGAAAACAAAGAACGCGCGCAACAAGTCACCGCGCGGCGCGAACCTTTTTTCAAATATCCGCTTGATATTGCGTTAGCGTTGATCATGTTAAGCGTTGGTTCGCCCGTGCTGGCGTTGATCTGTTTTTTGATCAAGCGCGAGGACGGCGGACCGATTTTGTACAAACAGGCGCGGTGGGGACGCAGCGGCAAAACCTTTCGCGTGTACAAGTTTCGCACGATGGCGCCCGATGCGGATGCGCGCTTTGGGATTCGACAGGCGATCAAGGATGATGAACGTATTACGCGTGTGGGCAAGACATTGCGCGCGATGGGGCTGGATGAATTGCCGCAATTGTTGAACATTTTGCAAGGCGAGATGAGTTTTGTCGGACCGCGCGCGTTGGCGATAGACGAAATTGTGGATGACGGCAAAGGCAACCCAATCACGGTGGAACAGGTGGCGGGTTTTTATGAACGACTGGCGGTGCGTCCGGGGCTGACCAGTTTGGCGACGATTTATTTACCGAAAGATGCGCCGCCGCGCCGCAAATTCGCGTATGATGCGTTGTATGTGCGCCATCAATCGTTGGCGCTCGACGCGCGTTTGATCGCGCTTTCGTTTTGGATTAGCTTTCGCGGGAAATGGGAGACGCGCAGTCGGAAGGTGTGATTTTTACATGCCCTTTTGAGATGCCACGCACTTTTGCAAGTGCGTGGCATCTCAAAAGATTTGTGGTATCATCGCGCGCGCATGAAAATCGGCTCGGCGGAGAAACTGTTTTGGATTGGGATGTAATCGTCGTCGGCGCGTCGTCGGCGGGATTGTACGCGGCGATGCAGCTGCAGCGCGCGGGCAAACGCGTCGCGGTGTTTGAACAAGCGCAAGCGCTGAATCCCGCGCGGCGCACGCTGATCGTTACGCCGCATCTGCGCCGCATTTTGCCGCAGTTGGACGCGCCGATTCTGCTGCATCGCATTTCGGATTTGGTGTTGGCGAGCGCGCACGCGGAAACGCGCGTGACGCTGCATGATCCCGATCTGATTGTGGAACGGGGCGCGTTGATTCATGCGCTTGCGCGCGCGGCGGAACAAGCGGGCGTGACGTTGGTTTTGAATCGGCGTTTTCGCGCGCTGCGCGCGACAGAGGGTTGCGCGCGCGTGGAATTTCAAAACGCGGCACGTGAGACGGTGAACGCGACGACGCGCGTCGTCGTGGGCGCGGATGGCGTCTTTAGTGATGTTGCGATTGCCGCTGGTTTGAAGCATCCGCCGAGCGTGCCGATTTTGCAAGCGGAAATTGAATTGCCGCGCGGTTGGGATGCGCGCACGACAAAGGTATGGTTCGACACGGACGCGACGCGCTTTTTTTATTGGCTAATACCGGAATCGGACACGCGCGCGGTGGTGGGTTTGGTTGGCGATGCGCGCGCGCAGATGCGTCACCTTTTGCGGCGGTTTTTGGAACGTGAGGGCTTCAAAGCGTTGGCGTATCAGGGCGCGCGGATTGCGATGTACGAGCCGCGCTTGAAACCGCATACGCGCATCGGCGACGCAGATGTTTTGTTGATCGGCGATGCCGCGGGACAGGTTAAAGTGACGACGGTGGGCGGGACGGTTTCGGGATTGTTGGGCGCGGATGCGGCGGTGCGCGCGTTGACGCGCGGCACGGCATACGCGCGCGAGTTGCGCGATGTGCAGCGCGAATTGGGATTGCATTGGTGGATGCGCGGCGCGCTGGATTATTTTACAAATCGGGAGTATGATCAGCTCACGCGCGCAGTGACACCGCGCGTGCAAGCATTTTTAGCGCAGCACAATCGGGATGAAATGGCGGGCGTCGCTTGGCAGCTGCCTTTTTTGCAGCCGCAGTTGTTGCTGCTTGTCCCATCGCTGTTGAATGTGTTACGCCGCCGCGCGCCACACGACGCGCTGGACATGGTTGAAGGGATCGAATGAATCAGATGAACGTCTTGCCGATTTCGAATCGGATTGTGGGATCGGGGTTGGGGCGCTATCTCACGCTGGCGCGCAAGTGGTTGTGGCTGATTGTGTTGGTCACATCGCTCGGCGCGTTGGGCGGGTATATGTTTGCGCGCACGATTCCGCCGACGTATCGCGCAACGACGACGATGTTGATCGGACAGTTGCAGCAAAATTTGGATCCGACGCAGACTGATTTGCAGTCGAGCACGAATCTTGCCGCTGCCTACGCGCTGCTCACACAGCAGCCAAAAATTTTGCAAGCGACGGCGCAAGCGACGGGTTATGGCGGACAATGGCAGGATTTGTATTATGCGGTGCAGACCGCCGCGCAGCCGCAATTGTTACGCATCAGTGTTACGACCGGCGACGCGTTGATTTCGCAGTTGTTGGCGAATGAGCTGGCGAATCAATTGATCGTGCAGGGACCGATCAGCGAACAGCAAATTCAGGCGCAAACGGAACGCCAATTCATTCAAGCCCAGCTGGTCAATCTCCGCAAACAGATTCTCGCGGGGCAAAAGAGTGTGGAGGATTTGACGGCGCGTTTGACGATTGAAAATGATCCGGAGACGGCACGCGATTTGAATGCGCGCGTGTCGATCTTGCAAGACAAGGTGGATGGGTGGCAAAACAATTATGCCGCGCTTTCGGATTTGTTGAATCGCAACAATGATTTGTTCGTTACCGTGTTAGCGCCCGCGAGTGTGCCGAATGCGCCCATCAGTCCCAACATTCCCCAAATTATTTTGCTCGGCGCGTTGTTGGGATTTATGCTTTCGTGTGTTTTGATCTATACACTGGAATACATTGACGATACGATCAAAGACGCGGAAGATTCGCAGCGCATTCTTGGCAAACCGACGTTGGGCGCGATCATTCGCATCAGTGGCATTCGCGCGCCGCGCGATGGTTTGGTCACGTTGAACAAACCGCGTTCGCCGATCTCGGAGGCGTACCGCGTGCTGCGAACCAATTTGCGGTATTCGGGCATTGAAAATCCCGGCGGCGCGATGTTGGTGACAAGCGCGGGACCCGGCGAGGGCAAAAGCACAACGGCGGCGAATCTTGCTGTGTCAATGGCGCAAGTGGGCAAACGCATTGTGCTGCTGGACGCGGATTTGCGGCGTCCGTCGGTGCATAAAATTTTTGGACTGGATAATGCGCGCGGTTTGTCCGATTTGTTTTCGAATGAGAATGTGGCGCTGGAAGATGTGTTGCAGCCCACGACGATTCCTTCGCTGCGCGTGATCACCAGCGGGGCGATTCCGCCGAACCCTGCAGAAATGCTGGACTCGCGCATGATGACGCAAATTCTCGCGTCGCTGCGGCAGAACACCGATTTGGTGATCATTGATTCGCCGCCGGTGCTGCCCGTCGCGGACGCGAGTATTATCGGTTCGCGTTGTTCGGGCGCGGTGATGGTGGTGGATTCGGGCAAGACGCGCACTGAAATTGCGCGTCGCGCGGTGGCGACGCTGGAACGCGCAAACGTGCAAGTCGCGGGTGTGATTTTGAATAAATTGGGCGCAAAGCAAGCGGCGGGATATTATTATTATTATTATGGACAGAAGGGGACTTGAGGGATGAAGGATGAAGGATGAAGGATGAGGGATGAAAAACAAATGCAAAATTCACAATGCACAATGCAAAAATCTCCAACCTCCAATTTCTAATTTCCAACATCCAATATCCACTTTCTAATTTGCAATCGGAATGAACAATTTGTCTTCGCGTCTGCCGAGTCTCACAACTATTCTTTGGATTCTCGCAAGTTTGGTGGCGTTCGGCGCATTTTTGTTTATTGCGCCGAATCTATTGAATCCCCCGCAGCCGACGGTAACGCCGACCGGCGTTTCGCTCCTCGTTCCTTCCCCGCAGGCGACACAAACTGTTCCGCCTACAGCAACCTCAATCCCAAACGCGCCGCCGCCGAAAAATAAAACGGTTGCGCCGCTCCCCAGCGCGCCGGCGGAGGCGCGTGTGTACGAGTTTGTCGCTGATCCCACGCGCAGCGGCTATTTGAAAACGGGCGATGAAAAACCGCATTGGGGCGATCGCAATTTGCATGCCGGCATATTCGGCGGGGACACCTACGCGAGTGTCATGTTTTTTGAGATTGCGGAACTCGCGCCCAATTCGGAAATTCTGGACGCGGAAATTTTGGTGACGGGCTTGAGCCGCGACAATTTGGGACCGCAAGGCGTATGGCGCGCGAGTGTGCTGCGCGTGAAACCGTTTCAAGAATGGGAAGAGCTGACAGCGCAAGATATTCGTGATGGCACAGCAACAAGCAGTATCGGCGCGGAATTGAGTCCAGCGGATCTGGATTTGGGACAGACGAATCAATTTCGTTTCGCGGCAGACCAAATGCCCGCGCTGACGAATGAAATCGGCGAACACACGTATCTCGTGGTGCGGCTCGAAGGACCTGCGACCGGGGGCAATTCGCTCTTTACGTGGGATGGCGGCGGACTCGATCTGAAAACAGGCGCGCATCCAATTTTGCGTATCGTCGCGCGTCCGGGTCAATTCGTCATTGTGACGAATACGCCAACGGCGGAAAGTGTTGTGACCGCCGCGGCGCTGGCGCTCAAAGAAACCGCGTTTGCAAAAAATGTTGGCACGCCCACCCGGTTTCCGCGCACGCACGCGACGGCGACGCCGATCATTCTGGTGACCAAAGAACCGACCGCGCTGAATGTGGAAACGCGCGTCGCGGTCGCGCAAATGGCAACCGCGGTGGCGATCACCACCGGCACGTATACGCCGACGCCTTTGAATTGGGTTCAGGTCACTGCGACGTTCACGCCCTTTCCAACGCGGACGCCTGAAATTATTCCGTTGAGCACCTTGATTGCGCGGCTGACACCGACGCTGCGTCCGTCGCGCACGCCTTCCACCGCAGACCTTTTGCAAACCCCGGTGCCCTCCTTTTTGAAAAACAATTTGTTGGTGGTCACGGATCGTTTCAAGGGCGATGAGATTATCGTCATGCGGTCCGACGGCACACTCGTTCAGGGGTTGACGGGCAGTGATTTTTATGTGCTGGCGTTCACGCGCGAGCCGTTTTCGCCGGACCGAACGCAGCGCGCGATCGTCGCGCCCGACTCGAGCGACATTTTGCAAATTTGGATCGAAGATGTGAATACGGGAGAGCGCGCGTTGGTGACACATTTGGCGCGTGGGATTGCGTATGATCCGGTGTGGTCGCCCGATGGTGGACGCATTGCGTATGTGAGCCGCGAAGCGGGGAACGACGAAATTTTTGTGTACAATATCGGCTCGGACACTTTAACGCAACTGACGCGCGGCGGCAATCCGTTCATTTACAAACAAAAGCCAACCTGGTCGCCCGATGGAACGGAAATCGCGTTCAAGGCGAATGATGGGACGCTGAATTTTCAAATTTGGATCATGGGCGCGGATGGATCGAATGTACGCAATATCAGCCAGAGTGAGTCGAATGATTTGGACCCTGTGTGGGTGAAATGATGAGGAGGAGTCTCTTCGCCCTCCCTATTTTATTTCTATTACTTTTTCCGACACCGTTCATGCCGTTGGGCTTGGGCGGTGTTGTGTTTTTGGGCGCGCTGCGTTGGTTCGCGTTGGGCAGTCCCGTCCCGCGCACGCGCATCAATTTTGCAATCTTGATTTTGTTGGCGAGTGTGTTGTGGGGGATGCTGCGCGCGCCAACGTTGACTGAAACGACATTAACCGTTGCGCGCATTTTGGCGGGGGTGACGACGTTTTTTATCGTGGTGGATTATGTGGAACGTCCGAGCCGCGTGTGGAATGTGGCGGGCGCGTTGGTGGGATTGGGCTTGGTGACGGTGTTCCTCGCGCCGTTTGTGACGGAAGCGGCGACAGAAAAATTTTTTAACGTTTCGTTTTTGTTTAATGCGCGTGTTCCGCGATTGTGGGACACATCCAATCCGAACATGGTGGCGGGCGCGTTAGCCGCATTGCTGCCGTTGGCGTTGGCATTGCTGTTTAGTGAGGCGCGCGCGCTGCGCGCGCTGGGCGTGTTCGCGCTTGTGCCGTTGATCGGCATGTTGCTGCTGCTCCAATCGCGCGGCGCGGTTCTCGCGGCGTTGGTGGGCATCGTGGTGTTTGCAACGTTATACAGGCGCTGGCTGTTGACGCTTGTGCCGATCTTGTTTTTGGGATTGTTGTTTTTGAACAATGCAATGACGGAACCGTTCCAAAATGTGCCCGTGCGAGCTGTGTCAACTTCCTTGATTTCGTTGGAGGGACGCCAAGAGGTGTGGTGGTTCGCGGCGCGCGAATTGATTCAACAGCCGTTGGGCATTGGCGTCAACGCGTATGCACAGTACGCGAACCATCTGGCGAGTGATTTTCTCTCACTGCCGCAGCGTCAGCACGCGCACAATTTATTTTTGCAAGCGGGACTGGATACGGGCTTTATCGGTCTCGGCGCGTTTTGTGTGATTCTGGGTTACGCGTTGTACGCGAGTTGGCACGCGTATCGCAATGAGGTGAAATGGGAAATCGCGATGGGTGTGTTCGCCGCGTTATTCGTCGTTCTCACGCACGGCATTTTGGAACCGAACATGTGGGGCAATAAAGCGGTGGTGATTTTGTGGGGGCTGCTCGGCATGGCGGTGGCACTGGGACGGTTTGGCGCGCGGCGGAGGGGACAGGGGGAGAGAAGGGAGGTGAAGCGTCGCAGTTCAGAGTCGTGATAGCGCGCGCCGCTGTCCCGTAAATCCAAAATCCGTCGGCACAGTTTCTCCGCACGGCGGTGTTGGTGTGATGGGACGAATTGCGCCGAAGGGATAATACGCTTGTTGCGATGTGCAGACGCCACTTTGATTCGTCACCGTACTGGTCGAACGCAAGTGGTCACTATGTAAATAATACAAATCGCCACCTTGCCGCATCGCGACGCGCTGTGAACCGAAATAATAATATTTCGTGATGCCTGAAAAAGATTCAGGATTCGTCGGACCGTGCGTTGGCGTGGGAGTGGGCGTGCGCGTGTTGGTGGGCAGCGGTGTGTTGGTTGGTGTAAAAGTCGGTGTGTTGGTTGGGGTTGGCGTGAAAGAGCGCGTCGGCGTGTGAGTTGGAGTGTTGCTTGACGTTGGTGTGAACGTGCGTGTGGGTGTATTCGTCGCGGTGTTGGTGGGGGTGCGCGTAAAAGTTGGCGTTGGTGTAAATGTGTTGGTGAGTGTCTGGTATGAATTGCTGGTTCGGGTTGCGGTTGAAAATTCATTCCTGATTGAGTGACCGGACAATGGCGGGTTCAGCTTCCATCACAATTGGAGCATGTGGATTTATCCCCTCGTCACTCACGAGAATTTTTGCTTGAACCGACTCCTGCCGAACAAACGTAAAATCAACCCATACGATTTCATTATCGCTGTTGCCTGTCTCAAAAAGCAATGCGTAATTTCCTTCTCCAATTTGTACCCGTACTCCTTGATCCAAACCTGTAATCTCAACCCGGGGCAAGTATGACAAAAGGTACAAGGATTGCTCGCAAGGCAATCGGCTTTGGATTAATTTTCGTGTCGCTGAGAATTGAAACCCTTGCTTCAATTGGATCATTCGGCAAACCAAAAGATACGCTTTTGGGTCGCCATGAGAATCCTTGTATCACATGATTCTCTGTCCAATCATTGAAGGGATTGGTCAAGTTCACATTGTAAACTGTGATGGAGGAATACAATATTGGGGCTATGAATGATTTCAGAAGCATGAGATCTCCTTATGGCACAATTTCAATTTGAATCTTTGTTCCGTTAGAATAGGGCAAGCAAGCATTCATGAGACAAGCCCCCGCACCTCGATTATCGTGAACATTCATATATTTGACACTTGCCCCTGAACCGCCTTCAACGAACATTGCTGGTGGATACTCATCACGATCATAGCCAGACTTCGCGGGAATCCCCGGCGAATCGGTGCGCGTCACGCGTCCGATCGGGTCGAAGGTGTTTTGTGTGTACGGTTGATTCCAATCGGGCGTTTGATACTGCGGGCTGTTGAGGGGGTCATACCCCGAAATCGCGTACGGATTCGAGGCGCGATACGCTTGCCCCAAATTGTTATAGCGCGTATTCGCCAAAAGCGTTTGCCCATTCAAACCTTGCGCCTGTTTTTGAATCAGCCGCCCGCGTCCGTCAAAGAGCCACCACGCGTGTTGATACGTCGCGGGATTCGTGCCGCCCAAATCGCTGCGGACTTGGACATGCACACGCGAAGGCACGCCCGTATTGCCCATGAAATAGTCGTACTGCGCGGTGGGGTTGCTGCTGCTCGCTTCACCCGGCGCAAAAATTTTCAGCGCGCGCCCAAACACATCGAACTCGGTGCGCGTCGCCGTGCCGTTCGCGTCGGTCACACTTTCCGCTTTCCCCAAACGAAAATTGTATTGCGTCGTCGCCGTATGCAATTTCGCATTCCGCACACTCGTCGGAAAAATTTGGTACGTCGCTTCGTAAGCGGTGTGCGTGTTGTTACCCAGCGCGTCCCACACATCCGTCAGGTTGCCGTTCGCAGAGTCGTATTGAAATGTTGCGCTGGTAAACGAGTGTGTTGTATCTGTGAACACTACGGTTTTGGTCAAATCGCCTTTGCTCGGCGCTTGCGTGTACAGCGTATTGCCATCATAAAAGTATTGTGTTTCCCAATGCGCGTGCCGCTCGCGTTGACCATATATTGGCGCGCGACTTTATTCAAGATATTCGCGGTTGCGTTGAAATAATATTCGCGCTGAGTAGAACGATACGGCGCGGCGAGGTTGCCAAACTCGGAGGTAACGCTCACATTCCCTTTGCTGTCATAGCCATAGGTCGTCTTGTTGATCAAGGGCGGCGCGCTGTTGTTGCCATCATACTTGGAAACAATCGTTTCCGTCAGTTTGATAAATTCAATCGTATCGCCCGTGACGGGATTGGGCGAAGGATACGCCGCAACCCCATACCCCGTTTTTCCAATACTGCTCTTTGGACGTATGATACGCCCCATCCGCGCCCAACACCAAATCATACCCCGCGCCATTCAAGACAATACTGTAGAAATCGTCACCGGTTTGAAACGTATTGCGCGTGTTGCGCGCAACATAACCCGTATCCATGCCCCAGCCCGCGCCGACATAAGAAACCTGCAAGTCAGAATTGAGATTGTCCACACTCGCGCTGGAATACGAAAGCGCGAGGCGCGGCGTCAATCCGCCGCGTCCGGGCGGCGCTTGAAGCCCGTAACTGTATCCCGCCGCACCCGAATAAAGATCGGTTTGAAATCCTTCCAGATTCGGTAGATAGGATTGAACATCGGGCGCATTGGCAAGCCCAAAATCGGTAAAGTGATCCGTTTCGGCAATGACCACTTGCGTTTTTGGATCCACAAAACTTTTCAGCGGCATCCAACGCACAAACGTCTCATCCCAATACACCATTTGCAAATCGCGTTCGTCCCATCCACTGAGCATCGCGGGATCATGGCGCAGTGTGATTTGCAAGGGTTGATCGAATTTTTCAAGGGGACGATCATTCGAGACGCGCTGCGCGTTCAGACGAAAACGCGCGAGAATGAGACGATGTTGGGGGTCTTGTACGGGATCGTCACCTTCCACCTGTTCGTACGTGACGCGCTCGCGTCGATTGACTGCGCCTTTTGGAAAGGCGACGACGAGATTTCCGTTATCTACACTTAATTCAGCGGCTTGATCGGGTTCAACAACGATTCCATTTTCGTTAGTGGGAGTCGTTGTTGGCGTCTCTGTTGGTGCAAGCGTTGCGGTTTCCGTCGCAACAGGCGTTTCCGTTTCGGTTGGATAAACAGTTGGAGTTTCGGAAGCGAATGGGGTTTCCGTTACCGCAACCGTTTCGGTTGGGGCAGCGGTTGGCTCATCGGTGGGAATTGGCGAGGGAACGCTGGTCGGTTCAGCAGTTGGCTCTTCTGTCGGCGCATCGGTTGGAAGTTCAGTTGGCGTGTCCGTTGGAACGTCTGTTGGCGCGTCCGTTGGAACGTCTGTCGGAGACTCGGTTGGGGTCACAGTGAGCGCAGTCGAACTTGCGCTTGGTGTTGCAGTGGGAGTTGGCGCTTCCGTGGGGGAAACCGTTTCGGTTGCCGCTGGCGTCTACGTTATTTCCGCAGTGGCTTGCGCGAGGGGGACGCGGGTGTGCGGAATTTCGTTCGTGTTGTATGCTTGCGCGCGATGACTGCTTGCGGTCGCAAACATCAAGAGGAGCGCGAACAATAACGCAACTTGAAATATCTGCGGACAATCTCTTTTGGGCGCACCCGTACCCTATGCTATAATTTTCACAACGCAATAAAAAATTTTTCGCGCACCACAAGGAAGTTTCAAAAATGAATTCAAACGGGCATCACAATACAACGTTTTGGGAAAACAAACGCGTGTGGGTCACGGGCGGCGCGGGCTTTTTGGGCGCGTTCCTCGTACAACAATTGCGCGAACGCGGCGCGTCAAATATCTTTGCGCCGCGCAGCCGCGACTATGATTTGCGCGAGATTGGCGATGTGCGGCGCGCGTTACAGGAAATCAAACCCGATGTGATCATTCACGCGGCAGCGCGCGTCGGCGGCATTGGCGCGAATCGCAAACATCCCGCCGACTTTTTCTATGACAATTTGTTGATGGGCGCGCAATTGATGCACGAAGCGTATCGCGCCGAGGTGAAAAAATTTGTCGCGCTCGGCACCGTGTGCGCCTATCCCAAATTTACGCCCGTTCCCTTTCACGAGGATGATTTGTGGAACGGCTATCCCGAAGAAACAAACGCCCCCTACGGTCTCGCCAAAAAAATGCTGCTCGTGCAAAGTCAAGCATATCGCCACCAGTACAATTTCAATTCCATTTTCCTGCTCCCCGTCAATTTGTATGGACCGCGCGACAATTTTGATCCCGAATCGTCGCACGTCATACCCGCGTTGATTCGCAAATGTGTGGACGCACAAACACGCGGCGAACAGGAAATTGTCGTGTGGGGCGATGGCAGTCCGACGCGCGAATTTTTGTACGTCGAGGACGCGGCGCAAGGCATTTTGCTGGCAGCGGAAAGATACAACGATCCCGCGCCCGTGAATCTCGGCAGCGCATTCGAGATCAGCATCAAAGCCCTGGTGGAATTGATCGCGCGCCTCACCGGTTTTCAAGGCAAATTGATTTGGGACACGACGCAGCCCAATGGACAACCGCGCCGCAAACTCGACACCTCGCGCGCACAGCAAACCTTCGGTTTCGTTTCACACACCCCGTTTGAAGAGGGCTTGCGGAACACGATCGAATGGTATCGCGCGGAATACGCGAATCGCGAGACGCAGATAGCCAATCGCAGATAGCCAATCGCGTATCGCCAAGCGCAAATCGCACAATACCCTTCACGATACGCGATACGCGATACGCGATACGCCATACGCCAATGACCAAACCAACTCGTGTGCTTGTGACCGGTGCCGGTGGATTCATCGGACATCATCTCGTCACCTATCTAAAACAAAAAGGATATTGGGTGCGCGGCGTGGATGTGAAATATCCCGAATACCGCGCGTCCGACGCCGACGAATTTTTGCAGCTCGATCTGCGGCGCGCGGAAAACGCGGACGCGGCGATGCGCGATATAGATCATGTGTACGCGCTCGCGGCGGACATGGGCGGCATGGGATTCATTGCGACACATCACGCGCAAATCCTGCACAACAACGCGCTCATCAATTTGCATACGCTCGAAGCGGCGCGCGCGCAGGGCGTCGCGCGCGTGTTGTACACCTCCTCCGCGTGTGTCTATCCCGAATTTTTGCAAGAGGACGCGAACGTCACCGCGTTACGAGAAGAAGACGCCTACCCCGCGCAGCCGCAGGACGCGTATGGCTGGGAAAAATTATTGACCGAACGCCTGTGCGCGCACTACCGCGAAGATTATGGTTTGGAAACGCGCATCGTCCGTTTTCACAATATTTTTGGACCCTGTTTTGACGACCAGACTGAAATATTAACAAGCGAGGGGTTCAAATACTTTAAAGATATTACGTACGCGGATCGCGTGGCCACACGAAATCCAGATACAGGTTATTTGGAATATCACCCTCCCCTCGCAATTCAGTGTTATCCCTATAAGGGTGAAATGTTGCACATTCAGCAGGAAAGGGTCGATCTCTTGATTACCCCAAATCATTCCTTGTATTATGCTCCCCGTTGGGGTGATCCATTTCGATTAGCCGAGGCGCAGGACTTGCTCAACCGTAAAACTCTTTACTTTACGCGGCATTTTGAGTGGGACAGCTTTCTAAAGATCGAGTCGTACACGCTTGTGGAAAGTGAATACTCGGATGGTCGCGAAATGCGGGCGAAGGGCTCAGAACGTCAAATTCCGATCGATCTTTGGCTCACCTTTCTCGGTTGGTATTTAACGGAAGGATGTGCTTTCAAGACGCCATCCAACTACACGGTGGTTATCACGCAATCTCCTGGGAAAAATCAGGAAGAAATCGTGCGTCTCCTCCAACAGCTGGGCTTTTCACCCTATGTCAGCGAACTGAATGTCATTGTTAGCTCCAAGCAGTTATACAATGCTGTAATACAGTTTGGAGGTGCTACTCAGAAATACATCCCGCGCGAGTTCTTGAGTTTGCCCAGGCAACAATTGCGAATCCTTTTTGAAACCATGATGAAAGGAGATGGACATTCAACTGGTCGACGCTATTCAACTGCTTCAAAACAATTGGCGAACGACTTTCAAGAAATCGGCATGAAACTAGGATATGGTGTCTCTATCCGAATCGAAGAACCAAGCTATGCCGGTCATTCTCGAATGTATCGCCTTACCATTACGCGCGAAACAATCCATCGCATCGACACGCGTGAAATTACGCGCGAAAACTATCAAGGTCTAGTCTATGATGTCACAGTTCCGAATCACGTTATTCTAGTTAGAAGGCATGGCAAAGTGATTTGGTCAGGTAACTGTGGCACTTTCGAAGGCGGACGCGAAAAAGCCCCCGCCGCGATGTGTCGCAAAGTCGCATACGCGAAATTGACAGGGCAGCACGAGATCGAAATTTGGGGCGACGGCGAACAGACGCGCTCGTTTTGTTTCATCGAGGATTGCGTCGTCGGCATTTACAAATTGATGCGCTCTGACTATCACGAGCCGTTGAATCTGGGTCAAGATCGCCTCGTCACGATCAATCAACTCGCGGACATGGTGGCGGACATCGCGGGCATCTCGATTGTGAAAAAACATATCGCGGGTCCGCAAGGCGTACGCGGACGCAATTCCGACAACACGCGCCTGCGCCAAGTGCTAAATTGGGAACCCGAAATTTCGCTCGAAGAAGGTTTGCGCCAGACGTACACTTGGATCGAAGCCCAAGTGCGCGCCAAACTCACCGCGAATGGGAATGGTAATGGCGCGCGAGAAATGGCTGTGTTGGAAAAAATTGCGTAACATTCCACGATCCACGAATAACACGAATAACACCAATAAAATTCGGGTTATTCGTGTTATTCGTGGATCCGAAAGTTTCTGCGCGCAAAGACTATCCCCTCTAAACAGAATTTTGTCTGAATCCAATGAACACCCCCTTTGATTTTGGTTTCGTGCGCGTCGCTGTCGCCAGCCCCGTGCTGCGCGTCGCCGATGTAGATTTCAACGTCGCGGCAATCTGCGCGGCGATGGAACGCGCATCTGACGCGGGCGCATCCCTCCTCCTCTTTCCCGAATTGAGCGTGACCGCGTACACGTGCGGCGATCTCTTTTATCAATCGCTGCTGCTCGAACGCGCGCGCGCATCGTTGCGTACGCTCGCGCGCGCAACGACGGAGGCGCGCATCGCTGCGGTTGTTGGATTGCCGCTATTGCAAGACGGAAAAATTTTCAACTGCGCGGCATTTCTCTCCGATGGTGTAATCGTCGGCATTGTGCCGAAAATATATTTGCCCAGCACGCAAGAGTATTATGAATCGCGTTGGTTCGCGTCGGCGCGCACCGCGCGTTTTGATTCTGTTGAGATTGATGGAGTGCGCGTACCGTTCGGGACCGATTTGATTTTTCGCGCGCAAAATTTGACGCAATGCGTCATCGGCATTGAAATTTGCGAAGACCTGTGGGCGATCAATACGCCGAGCAGTGACAAGGCATTGGCGGGCGCGACGATTTTATTGAATCCTTCCGCGAGTGATGACACGCTGGGCAAAGCGGAATATCGCCGCGACTTGGTGGCGCATCAAGCGGGACGTTGTCTAGCTGCGTATTTGTATGCGGGCGCGAGCGCGAACGAATCCACCACCGATGTTGTGTTTGCGGGACACAGTTTGATTGCCGAAAATGGCACGCTGCTTGCAGAGACGGAACGCTTTCATTTTGACACGCAGCTCGTCACGGCGGACGTGGATGTGGAACGTTTGACCAACGAGCGCACCAAGAACACCAGTTTCGCGCAACAAGTCGCGCTGCAAAAATATCGCGCGTGTGAATTTATTTTGCCGCAACCGCAAACTACGACGCCATACATTTTGCAGCGTCCCCTCTCGCGCACTCCGTTCGTCCCCAACGATCCCGTCTTGCGCGCAAAACATTGCCGCGAAATTTTTGCGCTGCAAGCGACGGGACTCGCAAAACGTCTCAAGCATACGGGCATCAAAAATGTGACGCTCGGACTTTCGGGCGGTTTGGATTCCACACTCGCGTTGTTGGTCACGCTCAAAGCGTTTGAAATTTTGAATTTGGATCGCCGGAACATTCTAACCCTTTCGATGCCCGGCTTTGGCACAACCGCGCGCACCAAATCAAACGCGGAAGAACTCGCGGACGCGTTGGACATTTCCTTTCGCGTAATCCCCATCACCGCCGCGGTGCGCCAACATTTCCGCGACATTGGTCACGACGAAAACACACATGATGTCGTGTACGAAAACGCGCAGGCGCGCGAGCGCACGCAAATTTTGATGGACGTGGCAAATCAGATCGGCGGACTCGTCGTTGGCACGGGCGATCTTTCGGAACTCGCGCTCGGCTGGGCAACGTATAATGGCGATCACATGTCCATGTATCATGTCAACGCGGGCGTGCCGAAAACGCTCGTGCGCTATTTGGTGGAATGGTACGCGGATAGCGAAGCGCGTGACGCGGCGGAAAAAATTTTGCGCGATATTGTCGCTACACCGATCACGCCCGAATTGCTGCCGTTGAGTGACAATGGCAACTTGCAGCAAGAAACGGAAGCGGTGATCGGTCCGTATGTGCTGCACGATTTCTTTTTGTACTATGTCGTGCGCCACCAATTCGCGCCGCGCAAAATTTTTTATCTCGCGCGCGATTGCTTTGCGGGCGTGTATGACGCGGCGACGATCTTGCATTGGCTCGGCGTGTTTTATCAACGGTTCTTTTCACAGCAGTTCAAACGCTCGGCAATGCCCGACGGTCCCAAAGTCGGTTCAGTCGCGCTCTCTCCCCGCGGCGATTGGCGCATGCCGAGTGATGCCAGCGCCGCTTTGTGGCTGAATGAGATCGCCGCATTGCAAGCGGAACAACAACCGGTTTCGCTTGCCGCGCAACCCGTCACCGCGCACGCCTAATACTCGAACAATCAGAACTTGCGCGGTGTTGATGTGCCACGCACTTGTCAAGTGCGTGGCACATCAACACCCCCCTGCGCGCACAAAAAATTTTCGCCCATGAGCTTGCACGTTGATTATTTGATCGTAGGATCGGGCTTGACCGGCGCAACGATGGCGCGGTTTTTGGCGGACGCGGGACGCGAGGTGCTCGTTTTGGAACGCCGCGCGCATGTGGGCGGCAATGTGCATGATACACTGCACCCCAGTGGCATTCGGTTTCACACCTACGGACCCCATCACTTTCGCACCCATTCCGCGCGCGTCTGGGATTACGTGCGGCGCTTTGGTGATTTTTTCAAATATGAAGCGATTGTAAAAACGCAGATTGATGGACAACTTGAAAATTGGTCCATCGGTGTTGGTACGATGCGCCGCCTCGCGGGCGACGCGTGGCAGCCCGATTTTGACGGCGCGCCGACGAATTTTGAAGAAGCGTGTTTGGCGAAAATGCCGCGCGTGGTGTATAAAAAATTTGTCAAGGGCTATACCGAAAAGCAATGGGGCGTTGCGCCCGCGACGCTCGACGCCGCCTTGAGTAAACGCGTTTCGGTGTGGATGGATAATGATCCGCGCCTCATGCGGCATCGCTATCAAGGCATTCCAAGTCAAGGGTATGCCGTGTGGATGGAGCAGATGCTGGCGGGGATTCCCGTGCAGCTCGAAACCGATTATTTGCGCGCCCGCAACGACTTTTGCGCGCGCAAAAAATTGATCTTTACCGGACCGATTGACGAATTTTTTGATTTTGATTTGGGGCGCTTGCACTATCGCGGGCAGCAGCGCGAGCACGTGTATTATCCCGACATCGCGTACGCGCAGCCGTGTGCTCAAATCAACAATCCCGATCCCACCCAAGGCGCGCACATTCGCACGCTGGAATGGAAACACATGCTGCCGCGCGCGGACGCGGAAAAAATTCGCGGCACGCTCTTGACGCGCGAAACGACGTTTTCGCCCGATGATCCGAATCGGTACGAATACCCTTTTCCGGATGCCGCGAATGCTGCGCTCTATCAAAAATACCGCCGCCGCGCGCAAGCGCAGCGAAATATCTTGTTTTGTGGACGCTTGGGTGAATATCGTTATTATGATATGGATCAAGCGATTGGGCGCGCGTGGATTTTGGCGGAGCGCCTCGCGCGTGAAACATGAGAACGAGTATGCGGACGGAAACGATAGAGTTAGCGCGCGCGCAAGAGAACGGCAAAGCTGCCGCGAGGTTGCCGCGCGGACTCTGGCTGCATGTTGGCTGCGGCTTTGTCACGCCGCACGAATGGGTGAATCTCGACGCGTCGTGGAATTTATTGGCGGCGCGCGTGCCGGGTTTGCGGCGCGTCTTGCGCGCGGCGCGATTGATCAGCACAGAGGCAGAGCAGCACGCGTGGGCGGAGCACATTCGCTATTGTGATGTGACGCGCGGCTTGCCGTTCCAAGAGGGCGAAGCGGCGGTGGTGTACGCCTCGCATGTTTTGGAACATTTGACGCGGCGGCACGCGCAGAATTTTGTGCGCGAAGCATATCGCGTGCTTGCGCCCGGCGGCGTGCTGCGGCTCGTCGTTCCCGACCTCGAACGCTTGGCGCGTTTGTATCTGGAACACAAAGCCAACCGCGCGGCGAATGGAATCACCGCAGACGAATTCATGGAACAATTGCGAACCTCGCCCGATTATTCGGACGCCGCGCTGCCATTGAAAATCTATCGTGCGTATTTGGATACGCTCTCGCACAAATGGATGTACGACGCCGCGTCGCTCACGCAATTGATGGGCGACGCGGGTTTTTCGCAATTGAAATCTTGCGGCTATCTTGAATCGCGTGTGCCGCAGATTGCCCAAGTGGAACGCGCGCATCGTCTTGAAGATGGCTTGTGCATCGAAGGAGTCCGCTGACGCGCGATGGGAAAACAAATGCGGTGGCGTTTGCTTGTCATCGGCGCGGGCGCGCTCATTTTCGCGTTCGCGTTGTTTCCAAACCTCACGCGCGCCGCGACGCGCAATCGCATCGCATTGGATTTGACGCGCGCGCTGCCCAAACCCGCTGCGGCGCAAACGCTGTGCGCGATCCTTCGCCCACAAATCAGAAATGGCGAAACGAGTTGCGCCGATCCGCGCGTCTGTTATCTGAATGGTGTACGCGCGAATCTCGCGGGTATGTGGGAGGAGAGTTTTGCGTCGGGTGCTGATTTGTTGAGCGTGTATCAACGCGGCTATGCGGCGTGGTGCAATGGCGCGCCCGCGCAAGCGCGCGCGGAATGGGCGGCGCATCAAACGCAGATTGCAAATCGTTTTGTCGCGCAGGGCTTGTGGGCGTTAGATCGCGGCGCGTTGGACTCGGCAGAGGAGTGGTTTGTGGCGAGTGACGCGCTGCAACCTTCCGCGCAGAGTCATATCGGTTTAGCGCGGGCGTGGGAAGCGCGCGGCAATTTTGGGCGCGCGTTGGAACAGTATGATCTTGCTATTGCATTGGATTCAACACGAACCGATGTTTTTTTGCGCGCCGCAGATACCTCATTCGCAGTCAAACAATTTGCGCGCGCGCAAGCGTATTGTGAACGCGCGCTGCAAATTACACGGAATGACTGGCTGGTGTGGCAGGTATACGGGAACGCATTGAGCGCGCAAGAGTTGTGGTCGCGCGCAGAAATAGCATATCGCCGCGTGATCGAACTCAATCCGACCTATTCACACGGCAACGCGGGTTTGGGCATCGCGCTAGCGCGGCAAGGAAAATTAGACGCCGCGCGTCCGTACTTTATGGCAGTCATGCAATACGAAACGTCCGACAAACAAAAAGCGGGGTATCTTGCGGGGTATGCCGCCGCGCTCGCTGCGAATGGCGATCCTCGCGGCGCGCTGGAATTTTATTTGCGCGCCGCGGATTTGGATCCGGAGAATCCGGGTTTTCGCGGCGCGGTGGTGAATGAATTTATCGCCGCGCGCGACTGTCAAGGATTGCGGCAATGGGCGGATCAACGTCGCGTGCAAAACGTTCCTGTGTGTGCGCCATGAATGAATTGAGTTTGGGAACCGCCCCACCGGTCACTGTCGCGCGGGAGAATCCTGATCCAGCTGAATTTCTCTTGCGCGGCGCGGGGTTGTTTTATCTTGCGACCTTGGTGGCGTTAGCGGGGCGCGTGGCGATCACGTTTCTGATCGCGCACGCGTTGGGCGCAGCGGGCTTGGGGGTTTATACGTTGGCGTTTGCGACAGCGCAAGCATTGACGATGCTCGCGACGAATGGGAACGATATGGGCTTGATTCGTTTTGCCAGCCCCGCGCATCAAACGCAAGACCGCGCCCAATTACGCGCGCTGCTGGATGCCGCATTGATCATGGGCGCGTGTTTCGCGCTCGTCGTCACGGTTGGGATGATGATCGGATTTCCTGCGTTGCTGCGCGCATCGCTCGGCGCGGGAGACGCGGCGCACGTTGCGCCGTGGTTCGCGCTGGCGATTTTGCCAAATGTATTGAGCGGACTGTTGGCTTCATTCGGTTTAGCGTGCGGAAGGAATGTAGCGCGCGCGTTGCCTGACAAAGTGATCGGCACATTGACCCAAGTGGTGTTGACCTTTCTCGCGCTGCGCTTGGGTTTTGGTTTGTGGGGAGTCGCGCTCGCGTTCTTTGCGAATGGGCTTGTCACGTTAGCGGCTACCGTGCTGCTCGTATGGGATTTGTATCCGCGCGATGTGATTGCAAGTTCGCGGCGCGCGGGGGCGCGAACTTTGTTTCGTTATGCGTGGAAGTTGGGGTTAGCTAACGCGGCGGGGTATGTGCTGCTGAATGCAGCTTTGTTTGTCTTGGGTTATACCAACACCGCGCAAGCGGGGTTGTATGCGGCGGCGAGCCGGCTCACGTTTCCGGGTCTGGTCTTTTTTGAGTCGTTTGGCTCGGTGTTTGCGCCCCACGCCGCGCGTAAATTGGGTGATCCCTCCTTGCAGCAGGATTTGCAGCGCGTGACGAATTGGATGATTGTGTGCAGCGCGCCGATTTTTATTGTGTTGTTTGTCTTTGCAGAAACGTGGATGCAGCTGCTCGGTCCCGAGTTTGGCGCGGGCGCGCCCGTGCTGCGCGTGATGGCGTTTGCGCAAATGTTGAACATGTTGACGGGCGCGGCGAGTGTGTTGGTGATGATTGCGAATCGTCCGGGGCTCAAAGTGGTGAATACGATGCTCGCGTGGGGCACGAATCTCGCGCTGGTGTTGCTGCTTGCGCCGCAGTGGGGCGCGTTCGGCGCGGCGTGCGCGTATCTTGTCGCAATTGTGGTGATTGATTTGCTCGAGTACGCGCAGGCGCGCTTTCTGGTGGGGCTCTCGCCGTGGGGGAGTACGCTGGTGAAACCGGTTCTGTTGATTGGCGGACTCACGTTGGCGTTGTTCGGGCTGACGCAATGGTTCACGTTTTCAAGCGGATACGTGATCGCGCTCGCGGTTTTATTTTTCGTCGTGTATTGTGTGTTAATGTTGCGCGTGGGTTTGCCTGCCGCGGACGCGCAAGCGGTGCGCGCGGTGGCGCGCAGTTTCTATCGCGGCGCAAAACTGTAGAGACGTTTCGGTGAAACGTCTCTGGTGAAACAACACGGATAAAACGACATGATCCTATTTTGGATTTTTTATTGGCTCGGCGTGTTCGGTTTGATTTTTCCGACGGTGCGTTTGCCGTTTGTCAATCTTTCGTACAGTGATCTCTTTATTTTTTGCGCGCTGGCGCTGTGGCTGTGGGAATATCTGCGGCATCAGGGGCGCGCGGGCTGGGGCTTTCCGCTGCATAGCTTGTGGGCGCCGGCGGTTTTGATTTTGATCGGCGGTTTAGGTTCTTCCATCGGGGCAGTGTCGCCGACGGCGAGCGCCTCAATTACGGTGAAAACGGTCTTTGTGTTGACCCTCTGGGTTTCGATGAGTATGGTGGTGGTGCGGCGCGGCGGTTTGGAGGCAACCCTCGCCATCTTTCTTTTTGCTGTTACGCTCAGCGCGGGGGTTGGGGTTTTTGATCGCTTGACAAGTTCGCATTGGGGCGATCTCATTTCAGGCAATCGCGTTATTTTTTATGAACGCACGATCGGCACATTTGGACATCCGAATGATTTGGGATTTATTACGTCGGTTGCCATGCCGCTGGTGTTGGCTCTGATGCTGCGCGAATGGCATACGCGGCAGCGCGTCGTGCGGGCAATTCTTTTCGCTGGAGTGTTTGGGTTGATGACATTCGCGTTGTTCTATAGCGGCTCGGTGGCAGGATGGGTGAGTGTCTTGGTTTCGACGAGTGTTTTTATTTTGCTTTGGCTCTGGCGCGCGAATAATTGGCAGCGCATTGTGGTTGTGCTGGTCGTGCTTGCGTTGATGGGTGTCGGCGCGTTTATTTTTAGCGACCCGGAACGGCAAGAGGATTTGGGGTTTTTGCTCAACTTTAATTTGAATCGCGCCTCGAACATCACCGGACCCGGGAGGACCGAGCTGGTGGATGAAGCGCTGGGTGTCATTACGCGGAATCCGTTCATCGGTGTCGGATTGGATCAAAGCGGCACCGGTGGTTTGGGCGCGGAGGAGCTGGCGACTTCAGCTCCCATTCACAATACGTTGATTGCAGGTTGGTTAGGGGGCGGGATGTTTTTCTTTGTGGGGTTGCTCGGTTGTTACGCGATTGTGCTCATTACGGCG
>Ga0247727_10001448_pt1 | contig 56429 bp, 62 predicted proteins | sample WisWelCaveWW1625_FD_202498 | JGI IMG/M metagenome (GOLD analysis project Ga0247727, IMG submission 202498) | Biofilm microbial communities from Wishing Well Cave, Virginia, United States - WW16-25 | ecosystem: Environmental > Aquatic > Deep subsurface > Groundwater > Cave microbial mat | place... | reverse complement strand
GCTTCGCGGAGGGTAATCGTGGACCTGAGTGTGGCTTCGTAATCGGGAGTTTTGAATTCTCTGCTCATACGCGAATTGTACATCAACCGAGAGATTCTACATATCTCTCCGACAGACTGCTAGGCGCGACTTTGCTTTCTCTCTGGCATCCTTAGCACCGCACCCCTAGCAATCGATGCTGCAATTGCCGATTCACCAAACCTGCACAACTCACCACGCGCGCGGTGTGGTTCCGCCGATGATGGCGATCCGTTTGTTTTAGGGCTTGATAACAGCGCAGGCGACAAAGGCGATGCTCAACTTGAATGCGACAACTGGCGAACATGGTATTCCAACTGACATCTTCCGGCGGGCGCGGTTTCCCGCGCGGTTTGCGGCGGGGGAGCAAGCACCGTGCCGCTGGACAGTCGTTTTGGACGCCCACATACGCCAAGTCAAACAAGCGTGCGACATCTGGTGGCAGGCGTTCGGGCAGACCCGATTGGCGAAACAGGGTCAAATCGGCGGTGGCACCTTTGACACTCTCGGAAATCGCCACAACTTCACCCGTGAACAAGTTCACGCCCACCTGACTTTTGAGGGGGTGCTGTTTCTTTTTGCCGCTGTAGTAGGTGTCCGCCTCCTCACGCTCCAGCGGACGTTGCACGCGTTGTTCAAAACTATCCACTACGATGGCTTTCAATTCGGGCAGGGCTTCGAACAGCGCATCCACCGTGCGCCGCGCGTTGCGTCCGGGATCGGGCAAGCGCATTGTATCGCGTCCGGCGCGTTCCAAGAGGGGTCGCATCCGTTGGAGGTAGCGTCCGGCCGTGGTATCGCTCACGCCAAACAGAAAGCCGAGGACTTCGTAGGTGAGATACAGGCGCAACCAGACAATCGTCAAGAGAATTTGGTCGGTCGTGGTCAAGTCAAAGGGATGCCCCCCACCAATCTCACGTTTGCGTGTGAGGCGACTCAAGCGTTTGTGCTCTGCTTGGACAAGCCGTGGCAAGAGATCGCGCCCGACGCCATCGAATTCGGCGGCGTCAAGGCCCGTCATGGCGCGAAAGATTTTGGGAGAGCGGATGAGACGTGAGTAGTTGAGTAGCATGTTGCTTATTCTATCCCATCCCACACTTATTGTGAATGTTATCTAGTATTCAGTGAACTGATTACTGATTCACTGATTTTCCACTGCGTACTGCCACAGCGCGCGATCCAACGTTCGCATGTCCACTTTTGCTTGCTTTGCGAGTTTGCGGGTGGCTTGGACATAACGCCACCAAAAATCAAAATCGAATTTGCGCGGCGGTGTTGCTTGCATAGACCACAAGGAACGAATGTCGAGAATGGGATACGGATCGGGCGCGCAGAAATGAAGCAATACAGACGCGGTGGCGAGCGAGACGCCGTTCAAAAGTGTGAGAACCTCAACACGCACGCGTTCGTGTTTTGTGGCGAATGACGCGCGCGTAATCTCGCGGATGAAATCTTCCGCGTTGGAACGGTACAACGCGCGCGGACGTTTGCTATTCCATTCGCAGATTGTGACGAAATCGTTTTTGTTGAGATAACCTTTTGTGCGCGTGCGTGGCGCGATTTCATTCAAGATGCGGAGCGCGGTAGGACCGTCAGGAAAACGCGACGCCCAAAATTCGATGGCGCGGGGGTCAAAGCGGAAGGAGAACATTTTTCAAGCGGGTGAATGTCATTCTGAACGGAGTGAAGAATCTCTTATTGACAGGTACAGATTCTTCACTCCGTTCAGAATGACAAACGATTCACTCGCGCGTCGCCGCCAATTTTTGCGCGGGCGTTTCCGCGCGTGTGATCAAGGGTTCAACGCGTTCAAGCATCCCGAAACGTTTTTTGAAAAGGAACGCGAGATTGGCAAAGCCATCGCGCCAGATGTTGAGTTTGCTTTCGCCGTAACGCTCTTTGTAATAAATCACCAATTCTTTGCAGCGCACATTGGGCAGCGTGAACGCTTCAAGTTTGATTTCTTCCGAGAACGCCATCGTGTCGCTGGTCAGATTCATGCGCGCTAATAATTCGCGTTTGAACACCCACATGCCCGATTGCGAATCGTGAACGTGAAAGCCGTAGAGGAAAAAAATAAAGGTGTTGAGAATCTCGTTGCCAAAGACGCGCAAGAAACTGCTCGGACGATCTTTGTGTCCGGTGCGATCACACGAAATAAAATCAATGTTTTCGTCGTCCATCACATCGAGCAGCACGGGAATAAAATTGCGCGGATACGTGCCGTCGCCGTCCATCGTAACGATGATGTCACCCGTCGCGGCGGCGAGACCCGTTTTGTACGCGCGTCCATAGCCGCGCCGCGTTTCGGAAATGACTGTCCAATTGAATGAACGCGCGATGGCGGAGGTGTTGTCTGTCGAATTGTTGTCAACGACGATGACTTGATCAACGAGAGAGGGGAGATCGCGAGCGATTTGGGGAAGACCCTGTTCTTCGTTGAGACAGGGCATTACGAGGGAAATGCGTTTGTCACGATACATTGCGGCGATTGTAAAGCAGAATGGGGCAATCGCCAATTGCTGAGGTGGATCAATAAAAATCAAAACCCGTTTTCGTTAAGAAAACGGGTTTTGATTTTTATTGGGTTACAGCTTGAGCTGCGCGACGGATGCTTCCAACAATGCGCGCAATTCGGGCGCGTCCACTTGCGTCACATCTTTCAATTTCACATGCCGCGCGCGTTTCCCTGTGCCTGTGAGTAATTTCGCGGGGTCGGGTAATGTTGTCCCGCGCGGAAAACCAAAATTCACCGAAGATTTTTGCAGCGCGATGGCGCAAATCATATCTTGATATGTCGCGGCGAATCCATACGCCAACATTTTCGCGGGAACATCAATTTGTTCCACCGCGTTGGGCACGATTTCCAAAGCGAGCGCGCGCGCTTTCGGCGCAATCGCTTGCAACTTGGGATCGTACGCGGCGAGAAATGCTTTGATTTCGGCGGGGACGCGTTTGGATGCGGTGGATTTTTTAGGCATGTGGATTGTGGAAAAAAAAACGTCACGGGGCGGTGACGTTTTTTTTGTTGTTATTTTGGTAATGCTGTCTCGAGCTGTGTCTTTAATTCCTCGCGTGTGACGTGACCAAACTTGCGCCACAATTCTTTGTCGCCACCGTCGAGCAAAATGTAAAGCGGCTGCGCGCGAAAATTGAATCGTTTGCGCGCGTCGCCCGTCGCCGCATCGTCCATGTCCAAATACACAAACTCGATACAATTTCCGTACTCTACTTCTAACCCATGCACGATGGGTCTGACGGCGACTCAGGTGGGTCACCAAACCGCGTAAAACTCGATCAATTTGGGTTTTGGGGACGCGGTGAGTTTGGCGATAGAATCGGGACGGAAGGTGTCCAGCGGCGCGTGATTGTTGGTCGCGCACGTTGACGCGTTTGCGCTGTTCGACGCGGGCGCGTTGGGTGGCAGTAGTGCGGTTGCGGTAATATTCGGCGCGCTTGGCGTGCCGCATGCGGCGAGGAGCAGACCGAACGCGGAGAGAATTAGAGCAAATACAAATGTGCGTTTCATCGAAAAAACATGCGCGGCAGAAACCTGTTGGGGTGTGGTACGATGTTGAGTGGAGTTGTTACGGGTTTGTGCGGACCGACACGATTGACCATTGATTGTCCGTGAACCGCAGCGTAATGTAGAGCTCGCGCGTCTCCGGCTTGCCGTTGACCGCGATACTCCATCTCCCAACGATGTGATACTGCCCCTCGGCGCTGACCTTACGCGCGCTGACTCGTTCAAAGCCGCTCGGTCTGACCTTGTTAAACAGCTGGTCGAACAGATACGCTGCCTGATCGCGCCCAAAGAACCCATTCTGATCGATCAAGCCCGGAAACTGTAGCTCGACCTGACGATCGCCCGCGATGCCCTCCGCAATGGCTTGGACATCGCCGCTGCCAAAGCCGCGCTCGAGGTTGGACATGGCAGCGTCAAGATCACGATACATTTTCTTACAACTCCACCCGATAACTTTCAATCGGGCGCGGCGCGCTCTTCATGATTTCGGGCGAGAGGTTGTGACGGAATTGCGCCCATTTCAAACTCGCCCATTCGCGCATAATGACGGGATACATCATCGGATTAAACAAAATGTTGATCGTCAGGAAACATTCGTACGTGCAATAACATTTTGTCTTGCTGATCCATTGGCGCACTTCGTCCGCTTTTTGCGATTGCCAGATGGTCTTGAAATTGTAATCCACATCGCGCACGTTGCCGAGAATTTTTTCTTCGAGCAACTCGCACGCGAGAACGGAACCATCTGCATACATCGCGCCGCCGAGCGTGCCCGCATAACACGGAATCACGTAGCGGCGTTCCTTTGTCATTTTCGTAATCAGTTTCGGACGAATGATGCGTTTGGCATTGATGAAATCGCCAAAGGGCAATTTGTAATAGCCCGTGAGTTCGCGCGAACGATTGTCGCGTTCGAGGCGTTCGTGAAATTTGGCGTAATTGTCCACGTCAAATTCGTTGGCTTTTGGATCAATCGGCGGCGTATATTTCGCGCCGGGGTCTTTGGGTCCACCGCGCAGCAGCAGCGTGAACACGGTATTGACGCCGACGTAGGTTTGCAAGTAATCGTAAATCTCATCCAGCTTTTCGTGATTGTACGCGCTGACCGCGATTTGAATGCACGTCGAAAAATTGGGATAGTATTTTTCGAGGACGCGCAGTTCGCGGTATGTGCGAATGGCGCGATCGAACAATCCCTTAAAGCCGCGAAATTTGTCGTGATCATCTTCTGCGCCGTCAATCGAAATGTCAATGTGCAGATCGAGTTCGGGGCAATCATCGAGAATTTCGCGCGCGCCGTCCACGACGCGGCTGGTGAGCGAACCATTGGACGGGATGCCCACGTTCAACGCTTTCGCGTTCTTGTGAAACATCTTTACGATCTCGGGCAGGTCTTTGCGTAAAAAGGGTTCGCCGCCCGTCGGGGTGAAAAAGATCATCGGGTCCATAGACGCGCTGACTTTTTCGATTTCGTCAATCGTCAATTCGCCCGTGTGCCGTTCGTGCGAACCGAGCAGACAATGCCCGCAGCGCGCGTTGCAGTTTTTCGTAATGAACAATACGAAATACAACGGCGACGCGCCTTTTTTCGACACGATGCGTTTGGCGAAGGGGAGGTAGTTGAGTTTGCTCATGGTGGATTCCTATGATGTTGATTGATTTAACATGGTAGCGAGGATGGGCTTGCCGCTGGGATATGGGATTGGACGCGCGTCGCGCTCTGCGATCTCGAGCCACAATTCCATTGCCACTTTGATCTCTGCGAGCGCCTCTTCTTCTGTTTCGCCAAAAGCGGAACAGCCGGGCAGTTCGGGCGCAACGGCGATGTAGCCCTCGTCCTCATCACTGAAAAAAATTTCGATTGCGTATTTGGTCATTTGTCTGATTCGAGGAGCTTGTATTGCTCCACAATTTTGAGAAACTGCTTGACTTGATAGGGCTTGGCTTTGCCTTTGACGCTTTGGAAATTCAAGAGTTGTCGGACACCCTCTTTTGAATACCCACGGTGACTGCCCTTACCCCCGCGATAACTGAAACCGAATTGCTCCGCTGCTCGACAAAGAGTTTCGAATCGAACGTTTTTTGGATTGTGTTTTAGTTCATCGTAAATTTGTTGCTTTTTGGATGACATTTGGAGCGTGTTCTTGAGTATGTTCTATCGCGCGCGCGAGTTTTGGAAAATGTTCCCTTGGTTGTTTGCCAGTGAATTTTAGATATAAGGCAATACTATCCAAATCTACTTGCTCGTTCCATACAATTTCACCGCTTGAGCCAAGCGTTGCCTTTTCAAATTCCGCGTAATCATTCCATAGAGCGAACACACCATTGCCAACGAGATAGGATAAATCTACGACTCCTTCGACTCCATCTGAAAATCTGAGCCAAAGGCGATAGTGATCGAGTGATTTCAGGTGGGTTGGTTTAAGCATGATTCACTCTCTGCTTCAGCTCACCACCACCCGATCTTCCGTGCGCGAGGCGAGCGCTTGCTTGAACGCCTCAACGCTCACGTAAAACGTGTTGGCTAGACTGTCGAGATGATCGTTATTGTTGACGATGCCTTTGCCGCGCACGATGCCGTGTTGATCCAATGCGAAACCATACGGCACACCTGTCACGCCAAATGCTGCGCGCGTTTCGGGCGAGACAACGATGGGAGATTCTGCAAGCTGATGTTGGGTGAGAAATTCGTCCAGTTTGCTTTGCTCCACCGCGCTAAAAATGATAATGATCCGTTCGGGCGCGTCATGCGCGTATTCCGCGAGGGCTTGCGCGACGGCGACGCAAAACGGACAACTGGTCGAGAGAAACAAGAGCAGCGTATTTTGTTGCTCGTTTGCGGCGAGGCGCATCGTCTCGCCATGTGTTGTTGTCACACTCGCAACGGGTGTTTCTGCCCCGATTTCGGGACCCACGCGCGTTAAAGAAAACCCGCCGGGCATTTCTGGCTTGGACGGTTCGGGCGTGGGTTCGCTTTCCTCTGCGTTGTGCCCTTGCGCGGTTGGTTCGTGCGCTTCAAACGATCCGAAAAGCGGGACGCCTGCTTGCTGCACGACGCGCGCAATTTTCAACAATTGTAATGGATTCAAAAACGTGAGCATGTGGGCGCGCATGGACAAGCCCGTGTACGCGCGCACGCGTTCGCCGTCCACCTGCACCAGCGTCGGCTCAAATTTCCAATTCGGACGCGCGCGATCCAGCCATTGCTTTGCTTCGGGCGCGTACAAACTTACAGCGGTCAACGCGCCGCCACTCTCTTTTTCAAGTTTCGCGGACAGATCATCGCACTGCGCGCAACCGGAATCATACAAAATATAGCGCTGCATATTCGTCTTTCATTCTACCCAATTCATTGGCTTTGTCGAATACGTGAAAGTTAGAGACGTTCCACCGAAACGTCTCTACAAGTGCGTGGCATCTTTTCGGTTCATTTGCGCGCGACGAGCCACACCTGTAAATGTGTTTCCGCAATCGCGAAATAGTACGCCAAATCGTACAGCGCGGTTTTCAAAGCGGCGAGGGGTGAATCCATGAACGCGCGATACGTTGGCACATAATGGCGCACGTCTTGGAACCCAATGCGAGTGAGAGTTTGTTTCAACGCGCGCGGCGCAAACCCGCGCTCGGTGACGCCCAACTCTGCCGTGACATTTTGCGCGCGGCGTCCGTGCAAAAAACCGGGTTCCGCCAGCACAAGCTTTCCATTCAACTTGAGCGCGCGCAAACAATTTTCCAAAACCGCTTGCTCGTTCTGTGTGTGATGCAGCGTGTCGTACACCACCACCGCATCAAACTCTTCCGCAAAATCAAATTGCTCGCTGTCCGCCACCCGAAAATTGCACTGTTCGCTCACGCCCTCGCGCGCGGCGCGGCGTTCCGCCAGCGTAATCATATCCGGCGCAAGATCGAATCCCGTCACAAAATAGCCCATCCGCGCGAGAAACACGCTCGTCCAACCGGGTCCGCAGCCCACATCCAAGACGCGCGCCCCTTCCGGTAAATCCAACAATTCGATCACTGCCGCAAAATCGCGCAAGAGGCGCGCGGACTCGCGCGGATTTGCGCCGCGAAAGGGTTTTTCGTTGAGCCACACGCGTTCCAGCCCGCCGGTGTTTTGCACGTAAGCGATTTCGTCTTGTTTGCTCATGGGTCAGTAATCAGTGGTCAGTGGTCAGTAATCAGTGGTCAGTGGTCAGTAATCAGTAGCGCTGTCCACGCGCGAAATCGAAAAACGCGTTCAACATGCCGAGACCGACGACGAAAACATCGAGGGGTAAAAAAAGCGCGCTGCGAATGGCAAAACCGTTACCGCGCTTGTCTAGCAAAAACTTGAGGAATGGGTCATGGGCGGCATAAAATAAAAGGAGCAAGATCAGTGCGCCAAGAATAACATGCCCATTAAGAAGCATAATGCCCAAGAATCCAAACAGAGAGACGAGATAAATCAGAACGACGGAAAGTTGATAATAGCCCGGGACGCTTGTAAAGAATGGTTGTCCCAGTTTTCGCAAACGCATCAAGGTCAAGGCGCGCGCGCGTTTGAAATCTTCGCGCAGAACACTTGCAACAGAATACACTTTGAGATGCACGACGCGCAGCGCGGGTTCAAGCACAATGTTGTTGCCTGCCGCCCACGCGCGCTGCCCAAATTCCGTGTCCTCCGCGATGCTTGCGCCGCGATAGTTTTCGTCAAAGCCGCCGAGTTGCAAAAATGTTGCGCGTTTCATCGCCGCGACGCTGGTATAAAAAAGTCCGATGCGTTCGGCATTGTGGAAACGCGCGTAGGTGAAATTCATCCACAGATTTTTGAATTGGCTCGCCCAATTTTGCGCGGGAATGTTTTGGTCGAGCAAGCCGATGACACCCTCACATTCGCGCGCGGCAAATGTATCTTGCAAAATTCCAATGACGTTTGGCGGCGGCACAATATCGGCATCGGTGAAAAATAAAATATCACCGGCGGCGACGCGGGCACCGCAATTTTTTGCCGCCGCTGCGCCGATATTTTTTTCGAGGGACACCACTTGAACGCCACATGCTTTTGCAAGAATCGCGGTTTCATCGGTGGAACCATCATCCGCGACGAGAATTTCGAGAGGGGGGGGGGATGCGTTGGTGAGCGCGCGTAACGTTTGCGTAAGAGTTGCGGCGGCGTTGTGCGCCGGAATGATCACCGAGACCGAGAGAGGACGCGACATGTAAATAAAATGAGCCGCCGCGTGAAAATTTTTCGCGGCGGCTCTGTTCACAAAGTTAGCGCTTACTGCGGCGCGGAGAGCCCGGCGGCGTGATACACTTTTTCAACGTCCGCGTCCGTGTGCGGCAACGCTTGTAACTCGGACGCGCTCGCCGCGGATTGAATGTCAAAGTGTCCGCAGTACGTTACATCACTGCTTTGTCCTTCAAAGATCAGATGGTAGTGATGATCGGGCGTCCATGCCGCCGTGTTCACAGAATAGTCCACGTACCCCTCACCGTTGGCAGTGAGCGTTTTGGTTTCGACAATTTGGGTGGTGTTGAAATCCAACCGTTTGTGCGTGATCTTTTCATTCGGATAGTACCACAGCGCAATGTTATAGACAGTTTGTCCGATCTTGTACTGTCCCCACAGATTTTGATCTTTGGTACATTCATACCGATACAGCGCGCTCGGATCATTATTCAAATAGACACCTGTGCCGCCGCGATTCGCGTCATAGTAATTGACCAGATTGCTCGGCGGATTGCCCGGAACTGGTGTGCCATTCGGCGGCGCGGTCGCTTGTCCGGTGGGTGATGGCACAGCGGTTGGGGGGGGGGGGATGCGGAAAGACCAGATGGCGGAACGTGTGCAGCCATAGCCCGGGCGACATGCCTTGATCAGCCAATAATACCAATATCCACGCGTCAATGTTGGCGTGGTGAGGCGCACTTTTTTCGTCTTGCCATAAAAGACGGATGGTCCATTTTTGGAACCGCGCCGTACGGTGAAGCGATACTTGGTCGCGCAATCCACCTTGCTCCATTGCAAAGTCACTTGCGTTTTGTTGATAACCGCTTTGTCGGCGGGCGCTAACAAAATAGGAGCAGGCGGTTCTACCGCGCAGGGATCAGGCGTGGGGGTTAGTGTGAGCGTTGGAGTTGCGGTTGTGGTTGGCGTTTCAGTGGCGGTTGGTGTGGTAGATGGCGTTGTCGTTGTTTCCGGCGCGAGCAGGGTGTTGGAATTTGCTTGGGCGATGCCGAGCGTCGCCGTGACAATAAACAGCAACAGGAATGTAGCTAACAGGGCAATGGATCGTTTCACAGATGATTCTCCCTACGATTCGCGGCGCGGCGCAAATCTGAATTGCTTGCAACTATAAACGATTACGCAATGAATCGCCAAATTGAAAATAGGGCTGTTGCAAAGTCGCCCTCCTGAAAAGGTAGCACGCCTACGTGCAGTGCGCGCAAGCCATTCTGCATCTAGGGATGCTCGCTCTTCGGGGCTGTTACGACATTGCAACAGCCCTGAAATTGAAAATACGCGCGAAATAAAAACGCTGTGCCGACGAATGGACACAGCGTTTGGTGCAGAGCCACCTCAGAGACTTGAACTCTGGACAGACGCATTACGAATGCGTTACTCTACCAACTGAGTTAAGGTGGCACTGGCATGATTATATTGAAATCTGCTTTTTGTTCAAAATCACACGCGCACTCTTTGCAGCGCGACTAGAATCATACAGCCGAAAATAAACACATTCAGGAAAAGCAGCGCTGAAACTACGAACCAATGTCGCCACGTCATATGACCTCCTTGAAAAGTGACGGGTGACGAGTGACGGGGAATTACTGACACTCACTCATCATGCCGCGTTTTTTAGAATCGTCACATCGCCCGCGTACAATTTTACGCGTACATCATCCTGTTGCAAAATCAACGCGCCGTCGTCATCCACGTCTGCGGCAATCCCTTCGAGAATGTCCGCGTGTCGCGCGACGCGCACGCGTTGTCCCAACATAGCAAGATATGCGCGGTATTCGTCCACGAGCGTTTCGCCGCGACCGACGCGCGCATAATAGCGATCCAATTCTACCAACAGCGTTTGTTCTAACTGTGTACGCTCAACTTCATGCCCCATCACATCTTGCAATGTCGTCGCAAAAGGCGCGAGCTCGGGATACACACGCATTGTATAATTCACATTCAATCCAATGCCCAAAACAATAGAGTCCAACGCGTCGCCTTGCACGCTCGATTCCGTCAAGATGCCCGCCACTTTTTTGCCGTTCAGCAAAACATCATTCGACCACTTGAGTGTCGGCTGCACATTCAATGCGCGTTCCAGCGTTTTTACCAGCGCGAGCGCCGCCATCATGGTTACGCGCGGCGCGTGTTGCGGCGCGAGGGGAGGGCGGAGTAAAATGGACAGTTGCAGCGAGGTGTCGCGTGGCGCAATCCATTTGCGTCCCATGCGCCCGCGTCCCGCGCTTTGTTCCTGCGCCGCAATCACCAATCCTTCTGGTTCGCCGCGTTCGGCATGTTCCCGCGCAAGGTCATTTGTAGATTCGACTTGTACGTACCGCAAAATTTCGCGCCCGATGATTTGGCTCACGCGCGCATTATAGCACCAATGAAACAAATTATTTTTGATTCCGTTGAAGCCATGCTCAAAGGCGAGGCGTTGAGCGCGTTGCTCGGCGCGCGTGTGCGCTCCGTCCAGCGGCAACCGTTAAACGTCGCGCATCTTTCCGGTAACGCGTTGGAAGAAATTCTTGTTGAGAGCAATGCAGGACAAGTGCGTTTGATACTGAAAACATTTCAGCCGACGCGCGATTGGGTGATGCGTCTGACGCACGATGCGTTGACGCGCGAAGCCATGTTGTTTGTGCATGGCATTTACGCGCGGATGCCCCACGAAATTTTTGTTCCTGTAATCGCGGTGACGCGTGAAGGGGAAACATGGGCGAGTTTGATGCGCGATGTGGCGGCAGAATTGTTGCCGACGAATCAAGTGTTGAATGAGAATGACGCGCGTGTATTGATTGAACATCTCGCCGCGCTGCACGCGCATTTTTGGAACGACGCGACGCTGCAAAATCCCGCGCTCGGTTTGTCATCGCTGCAAGATTTTTTGACAATTCTTTCGCCTGCGCGTATTCAGAACGAACTTGACGCGGGGCGCGCGCATCCCGTTTTAGAAATGGCGGCGCGCGGCTGGCAAAAATTTTTTGCGGATGCGCCAAAAGATGTGCGCGAAAAAATTCGCGCGTGGCAAGAAAATCCCGCGCCGTTGTTGGATGAATTGGAAGCGATGCCACAGACATTGGTGCATGGAGATTTTAAATTGGGGAATCTTGGAATTGCGCGACGGTCTGACCTCCTGAATACTGATTCACTGATTACTGTTGCACTGGACTGGCAGGACGCGACGCGCGGCGCGGGCGTTTTGGATTTGGGATATTTTCTCGCGTTGAACGCGCGGTGGCTGCCGTTTTCTAAAGCGGAGGCGATAGAGATTTATACGAGTGCGTTGAACGCGCGCGGACATTTTGTTTCGACGCGCGAAATTGAGATCGGTTTGTTGGCAGGCGGCGCGCTGCGGTTGTTGTGGTTGATGGTGAATGGCGCGCAAAAAGAATTGGATTGGTGGTATGCTTAGGGCGTTTGCAAAGTCTCTTGACAAATGAAGAAAAATGACCTTCACTCCGTTAGGATAAGAAGTGCACACAACCCATCCAACGGAGGAAGGTCATGTCCAAGTATAGTGCGCCCACGTTCGATGTCAATCTCGATCCCAACGGCTTCATCATTGATGTGGATAGTTTGTACGCCGCCCTTGCACGTTTGCAGGACAAACGCGATCCGCGCGGCGTGCGTTACTCGCTCGTTACAACGCTCCTCTTTATCCTGCTGGCAAAACTCGCCGGCGAGAATTCTCTGTCTGGGGTGGCGGATTGGGTGAAGGATCGCATTGCCTTGTTAAGTGAACTACTACAGTTGCAAAAACCGCGTGCGCCACATGGCAGTACCTATGGTCGCATTCTGGCGTTTGCCATTGACGCGCAAGCGTTTGAAACGCTGGTGCAGGAATTCTTTGCGGCGTTGCCTCAAGCGGGCAGCAGCATCGTCATCAATCTGGATGGTAAAAAACTACGCGGTACGATTGCGGCGGGCCAGACGCAGGGCGTTCATTTGCTCGCCGCCTTTTTGCCGGCAGAGGGTTGGGTCTTGCTCCAAATTGAAGTGCGGGCGGGCGAAAATGAAATTCGTGCGGCACCCCGTCTCTTAAAAGCCCTTGATTTACGAGGCAAAATCGTCACCGGCGACGCCATGCTGGCGCAACGCGACTTGTCCAAAATCGTTGTCGCAGGTGGTGGCGAATATGTCTGGAGCGTGAAAGGCAATCAAAGCGCTTTGTATGACGACAGCGCCACTTTATTTACCCCTGAACGCGTCGTTGCCGGGTTTAGTGCACCCAAGCAAGACTTTCGCACCGCAGAAACGACCGAAAAAGACCACGGGCGTTTAGAACTGCGCACGCTGACCGCCAGTGCCGCATTGAAAACGTATCTGGGCTGGCCGTATGCGGAGCAAGTGTTTCGCATCACACGCACCTTCACACGTTTGCGCGATGGCAAAGTGATGCACGAAAGTTCTTTTGGCATTACCAGTCTCAAGCCGACGGAAGCCGATGCCACGCAGTTGTTGGGCCTCGTGCGCGGGCATTGGGCGATCGAGAACCAGTTGCACTATCGCCGCGATGCGACCTTGCGCGAAGATTGGTGTCAAGTCCGCCGCGGGCACGCACCGCAGGTCTTGGCGACGCTCAACAATTTGCGGCTTGGATTGTTGCTCCGCCGCAAGGTGAAGAATGTACCCGCCGCGCGCCGAAAATACGCCGCACACATTCCGGAGGCGTTGAGACTCTTTACGACCTCTCCAACTTGACTTTGCAAAAGCCCTGGTGGTATGCTTTGATTCGTCGGATCAGTGTATAATCGCCGCTATGCCCAACTTTCCCCCCTTCCCCCGTTTTAACCTCACTGACCCCTGCGCGCAAGACGCGAACAATCTCATCAAAAATGGCAGCATGGGCCCCGCACATCACGACACGCCCTTTGGCACAGTTGTTGATAATTGGGAACCGTTTCTCATCAGCGCGAACGCGCCGCAGTTTCGCTGGGTGGACAATGAAGCGATTGACCCCGGCGGCTCGCAGCAAATTGTTTCGAGTGAGGTGTTCGACGCGGGTGTGATGCAGACGGTGAAAAATTTGCAGGCGAATCGGGTGTACATGATTCGGCTCGGCTATTCGCTCGCGGCAAAATCAATTAATGGTCCGAACATTCGCGTCAACACCATCGGGCGCAAAATCGGCGTGGATGTGAATGGCGGCGCGGACGCGAAATCGCCAAACGTAATTTGGGGTCCTGATCTGTTTGACGGCAAAGCCGCAGTGAATCGTCCCGAAATGCAAATGGTCTTTGTTACAAAATCAAATCAAGCGACCATTTTTTTGCGCGCGTTGGTGCGCGATCCAGGCGAAGGCGAAAACCGCGTGTGGTTCGACGCGATTTGTATGGAAGCGCGTCCCGATATTTCGCCGAATGATGTTCCTCAACCCCCACCGCCCATTGAACAAACATTGGAACAAGCTGCCCAAGCACGCGCGGACGCGGCGAAACCGTGGATGCCCGTCAACAACACCGCGGCGTTGTGGCGCGCCGCGAAAGCGATGAGTTTGCAAGATCAACAAACAGACGAACTCGATTTTATGTACAAAGGCGAAAAATATCTCGTCCAAGTTTTCAATCTCGGCATCGTGTATTGCAAAGTCGGTGATTTTGGAAATGTAAAGGTCATCAGAAAGTAGACAGTATTCAGTAATCAGTTATCAGTGACCAGAAATAACTGATTACCGATTACTGATAACTGATAACTGATTCGCAATGAAACCTCAAGTATTCGTCTCGCGCCTGATCCCCGATGAAGGGCTGAATCTCGTACTCGACGCGTGTGATGCCGAAGTGTGGCAGGAGGAATTGCCGCCGCCGCGTGAAATTTTGCTGGAAAAAATTCGCGACAAAGTGGGATTGTTGTCGCTGTTGACCGACAAGATTGATGCGGAATTGATGGACCTGAATCCGCAATTGCGCGTCGTTGCAAATTACGCGGTGGGTTTCGACAACATTGATATTCCTGCCGCGACGCAGCGCGGTTTGCCGATTGGCAATACGCCCGGGGTCTTGACGGACACCACCGCCGATTTTGCATTTACATTGATGATGAGCGCGGCGCGGCGCGTGGTCGAAGGCGCGGACTATGTGCGCGCGGGGAAATGGAAAACGTGGGGTCCGAAATTATTGACAGGCGTGGACATTCACGGCGCGACGTTGGGACTCATCGGTTTCGGACGCATCGGCGTCGCGATGGCAAAACGCGCGAGCGGGTTTGGGATGCGCGTGCTGTATTACGATCAATATCGCCGCGAGGATTTGGAAAAATCAATGGGTGTGATTTACGCGGACATGGAGACGCTGCTGCGCGAGTCGGATTTCGTTTCGATTCACACCGATCTGAATGAAACGACGCGGCACATGTTCAACGCGGGCGCGTTTGCAAAAATGAAAGCGTCTGCGATCTTGATCAACAGCGCGCGCGGTCCGATTATTGATCCGCACGCGTTGTACGACGCGCTATCTTCTGGAACCATTCGCGCAGCGGCGGTGGATGTGACCGAACCCGAACCGATCAACATGGACAGCCCCCTCGTCACGCTCCCCAATTTTCTCGTCGTCCCGCACATCGCCAGCGCGACGATTGCGACGCGCGGCAAGATGGCAGAGATGGCGGCGAAAAATTTGATTGCGGGGGTGATGGGAGAACGCTTGCCGACGCCGGTGAATCCTGAAGTGTACAAAGGGCAAGTGAGAAAGTGATCAGTCATCAGTGATTAGTCGTCAGAAGCTCACTGATTACTGATCACTGATGACTGAAAACTAACCGGTGTCCCTCAAACCCAAAATTCTCCGCGAAACATTTCCGCCCGCCGAAAGGTTCACGATCATCGAGGCTCCGTGGCGGCACAAGTATTTTGATCTGCCGAAAGAGGACGCGTGTTTTATTTGCCGCGCGATTTATGACGCGCCGCGTCAGGACGCAAAAAATTTACTGCTCGCGCGCGGCGAACGCGCAATCATCATGTTGAATCGTTATCCGTACACGATGGGGGCGTTGATGGTTGCGCCCGTCGCGCATGTGGGCGATTTTTGCGCGATTGACGACGATGCGCTTTCCGAAATGAATCAACTCGTCAAGCGCGCGCTGAACATTCTCGACGCGGCGATTCAGCCCAAAGCGTACAATATCGGCATCAATCAAGGCGTGGAGGCGGGCGCGGGATTAAAGGATCATATTCACATTCACATTGTCCCGCGTTGGGGCGCGGACACAAATTTTATGACGACGATTGGCGAAACGCGCGTGTTGGCGGAAGATGTGGATGGGATGTATAAACGGTTGCGGAAAGCGATGAAACGTGGAGCGTGAACAAGACACACGGAAACAGGGAAACAGGGAAACAAGTATTCAAGAATACTTGTTTCCCTGTTTCCCTGTTTTCCCGCTACTTTGTTTTCACCATTTTTGTTATAATACGCCAACGAGGTGAGCGAAAATGAAATCCAATCAAGTGTTTATTCTCTCTGGAGCAAGACTCCCTACAGGCAAATTTCAAGGGTCGCTGCAAAACATTCCCGCGCCGCAACTTGGGGCGCATGTAATTCGCGCGGCGATGGAACGCGCGCGGATCGAGCCACATCAAGTTGACGAAGTGTTGATGGGCAATGTCGTCAGCGCGGGTTTGGGCCAAGCGCCCGCGCGCCAAGCTGCGCTCGGCGCAGGTTTGCCCAATACGATCAATGCGACGCTTTTGAATAAAGTGTGTGGCTCGTCGTTGAAAACGCTGATGATGGGCACGGCAATGATTCGCGCAGGCGATGCGAATATTTTGGTGACGGGCGGTTTTGAAAGCATGTCGCGTGGGCCGTATTTGTCGGATCAATTACGCGGCGGCGCGCGCATGGGCGATGTGAAAATGCGTGATGCCGTTGTGTTTGATGCGCTCACCGATCCGTTTCACAATTGGCACATGGGTAATGCGGCGGAACTGATTGCAGAAAAAATGGAAGTGACGCGCGAGGAACAAGACGAATACGCGCTGCGTTCGCATCAACGCGCGTTCGCCGCGCAGCAAACGGGAAAATTCCGCGACGAAATCGCGCCGCTTGAAATTCCGCTCAAGGGGGGGGTGAAAATTTTTGACGCGGACGAAACGATTCGCGCGGATACATCCCGCGAAGCATTGGCGAAACTCAAACCGGTGTTTCAAGAAAACGGCGTCGTGACGGCGGGCAACGCACCAGGATGGAGTGATGGCGCGGCGGCGTTGGTGATTGCGAATGAAGATGCGATCAACGGCAAAACACCACTTGCGCGCGTCGTGGGGTATCATCAATCGGGAACACTGCCCGAAAAAATTTTTTGGGCGCCGATTGATGCGATCAACGGATTGCTGAAAAAAGTGGAATGGAAATTGAATGACGTTGATCTCTTTGAGCTCAATGAAGCATTCGCGTCCCAAGTTCTCGCGGACGGACGCGAGCTCGGTTGGGATTGGAACAAGGTCAATGTCAACGGCGGCGCGATTGCGCTCGGTCATCCCCTCGGCGCGAGCGGCGCGAAAATTTTGGTGACGTTGTTGTACGAATTGAAACGACGCAACGGCAGACGCGGCATCGCCTCCGCCTGTTTGGGGGGGGGGGAAGCGGTGGCCGTGGCGGTTGAAATGGTGTGAGCCGCAATGGTTGACGCGCCCGTGATGAATCACAAACAAGAACTCGACGCGGAATTGAAACGCGTGGTCGAGAAACTTGCCGCGCGTCAAGATGTGGAAGGAGTGATTGTATTTGGTTCGTTTGCATCAGGACAAACGGATCAACAATCCGACATTGACCTCGCCATCATTCAAAACACCAGTGCGCGCTTTTATGATCGAATGACGGAACTGCACGCGTGGCTTAAGCCGCGTGTGACAATGGATTTGTTTGTTTATACGCCAAACGAATTCTTGCAAGCCAAGCGCAAGAAACCATTTTTCCGCGATCAGATTTTGGCAAAAGGGCGCGTCCTCTTGGTGCGAAATGAGGAAATTTTTGCGCCGCCGCTGCCCCTGACTCCCGAAGAGAAGGAACAAGCCATGATTGAAAATTTTAATGATTGGATGCAGCGCGCGCGCGAAGATTTGAGCATGGCAGAGCTCGCGTGCGACGCTCAAATTTGGAATCAAGTTTGCTTTCATTCCCATCAAGCGATCGAAAAAAGTTTGAAAGCGTTGATCGTACGCCGTGAAAATTTGACGCCGCCTTTCTCTCACGCCATTGTTGCTTTGGTGACGCAACTGCCTGTGGAGTGGTTCAATGATTTGGAAACACAATTTGAATTGATCAATCGCTTCTATGTTCCAACGCGTTACCCAACGGCGGAACTCGGGGAATTGCCTGATCGTCCAGTGGATCGGCAAGATGCAGAAACAGGACTTCAGACCGCGCGCGCGGTGGTCGCGCGCGCGGAAGGGCTAGTCAAACCTTGACCAAAGGAAAAGCTATGAACTTTGAACTCACCGAAGAACAAGTACAAATCCGCGATTTGGCGCGCGAATTTTCGCAAAATGAAATCGCGCCCATCGCGGCAGAATACGATGCGAAAGGCGAATTTCCGCGCGCGACCGTTAAAAAGTTGGGCGAACTCGGCTTGATGGGGATTGAGATTCCGCCCGAATACGGCGGCGCGGGTCTCGATACGATGTGCTATGTGTTGGCGCTGGAAGAAATTTCCAAAGCGGACGCTTCGCACGGCACGATTGTTTCCGTGAACAATTCTTTGTATTGTCACGGGTTGTTGAAATTTGGGACGAAAGAACAAAAAGAAAAATATCTTGTCCCCGTCGCGTCGGGGGAAAAAATCGGCGCGTACTCATTGACCGAACCGCAATCAGGCAGCGACGCGGGCAACATGAAAACGCGGGCGGTATTGAACGGCGATGCGTACACGATCAACGGACGCAAATCGTGGGTGACGAGCGGACCCGTCGCGGATTTTATTGTGTTGTTTGCGATGGTGAAACCTGAACTCGCGCACAAGGGCACAGCTGCGTTTCTGGTTGACACAACGCAAGAGGGCTTTGCGCGCGGCAAAGTGGAACCGAAATTGGGGATTCGCGCGAGCGCGACGTGCGAACTCTTTTTTGACAATTATCGCGCCACGGCGAGCGAACGGATGGGACAAGAGGGCGATGGTTTCAAAATTGCCATGACGATTTTGGACGCGGGGCGCATCGGCATCGCCGCGCAATCGTTGGGCATCGCGCAAGCGGCATTTGACGCATCGGTGAAATATGCGAAAGAGCGCGAAGCATTTGGCAATGCGATTGGCGAATTTCAAGCGATTCAATGGATGTTGGCGGACATGTCGACGCGCATTGAAGCGGCGCGGGTGTTGACGTACAATGCAGCTTTGAAAAAAACGCGCGGGGAAAAATATACGCGCGATGCTTCGATGGCGAAATTGTACGCGAGTGAAACCGCCGCGTTCGTCACCGATTGCGCGATTCAAATTCACGGCGGCATGGGCTATTCCAAAGAGCTGCCGATTGAGAGATATTATCGCGATGCGCGCATAACAAGAATTTATGAAGGCACCAGTGAGATCCAGCGTAACGTGATTGCGCGTGAGACGTTGAGACAGTACGCATGAAAAAAAATCGTCTGAAATACCTCACGCCGAACGAGCGTGTGGCGTTAAAGGAATATGTGCAACGCTTGCGCGCCGAGTTTGATGGCGCGATCCAGCGCGTGATTTTGTATGGCTCGAAAGTGCGCGGTGATTTTGATGCCGAGTCGGATATTGATGTGTGCGTCGTTGTTAGCGAACTTGATTCGCAACGCCGCAGAGAATTAACCGCGCTCGGAGTGGATGTTGACTTGAAATATCAAGTTCTGATTGGCGATTTTCTTGTGGATCAGCAACACTTTGATTTGATGGCAAAATATCGAGAACCGCTTTATCAAGATTTGATGTCGGAGGGAATCGAACTGTGGACGCGGAAACCAAAGCCCTTGTCGCCAAAAAAATGGAACGCGCGCAAGACGATTTACGTTTCGCCAAATCGCTCCAAACCCAAGGCGGCTATCGCCAAGCGATCAGCCGCGCCTATTACGCCATCTTTGCGGCAGCCAGCGCGGCGCTCCTCACGCAAGGCATCACGCGCAAAAAACATTCGGGGGTAGAATCCGCGTTCAATCAATACTTGGCGCATACAAATCTCGTGGAACGCCAGTTGGCAGCGACGTATCGGGATGCGTTTAATGCGCGCCTTGACGCGGCTTATTCGGATCTCATCGAGTTTGGCGCAGCGCGGGCAGAGGAGGGTTTGGCAAATGCGGAAGAATTTGTGCAACATATCGAACAATTTGTACATGAACAAACAGCGTTGGATTGAGCGGAGTAACTCATGTCACTTGACGGCAAACTGATGGAATTACGCGCGCTGCGCGAACAGGCATTGAGCGGCGGCGGACAAAAGCGCGTGGATCAACAACACGCGAAAGGGAAATATACCGCGCGCGAACGCATCGAGCTGTTGCTCGATGAAGGATCGTTTCAAGAAATTGGAATGTATGTGACGCAGCGCGGCTCGTCGTTTAGCGAAGGCGAACAAATTTTTTATGGCGACGGCGTGGTGACGGGCTATGGGACGATTGATGGGCGGCTCGTCTATGTGTATTCGCAAGATTTCACCGTGCTGGGTGGCTCACTCGGCGAAGCGCACGCGGAAAAAATTGTGCGCTTGATGGACATGGCGATGAAGAATGGCGCGCCGATGATTGGGCTGAATGATTCGGGCGGCGCGCGGATTCAAGAAGGGGTCATTTCGCTCGGCGGGTACGCTGATATTTTTTTACGCAACACTTTGGCGAGCGGCGTGATTCCGCAAATCAGCGCGATCATGGGACCCTGCGCGGGCGGCGCGGTCTATTCGCCCGCGCTCACTGATTTTACAGTGATGGTCAAAGATACGAGTTATATGTTTGTGACCGGACCCGATGTTGTGCGTGCCGTGACGCATGAAGATGTTTCATTGGAAACACTCGGCGGCGCGATGGTGCATAACAGCACGAGCGGCGTTGCGCATTTTGCGGCAAACAATGAAGAAGAAGCGGTCAACATGATTCGCACGCTGTTGTCGTTCTTGCCGCAAAATAACGCGGAGGATCCACCGCGCCGCGCGACAGCTGATTCGCCGCTGCGCGCGGATGAGGAATTGGATGACATTGTTCCCGACAATCCGAACAAAGCATACGACATGAAGGAGGTGATCAAACGGATTGTGGATGACGGCGATTTTTTTGAAGTGCAAGAACATTTTGCGGGAAACATTATCATTGGTTTTGCGCGCATGAATGGGCGTCCCATCGGCATTGTCGCGCAGCAACCGATGATGCTGGCAGGTGTTCTCGATATTGACGCGGCGGTCAAGGGCGCGCGGTTTGTGCGCTTTTGCGATTGTTTCAACATTCCGATTTTGACGCTGGAAGATGTACCGGGTTTTTTGCCCGGTGTCGGACAAGAACATGGCGGCGTGATTCGGCACGGCGCGAAATTATTGTTCGCGTACTGCGAAGCGACGGTGCCAAAAATCACGGTCATTACGCGCAAATCGTACGGCGGCGCGTATTGTGTCATGAACTCGAAACACATTCGCGGCGACATGAATTTTGCGTGGCCCACCGCTGAAATTGCAGTGATGGGTCCCGATGGCGCGGTGAATATCATTTTCCGCGAAGAGATCGCGATGTCATCGGATCCCGATGCGACGCGACAAAGATTGATTGCCGAGTACCGCGAACGTTTTGCGAATCCGTATGTAGCTGCATCACGCGGGTACGTTGATGACATTATCGAACCGCGCTTTACGCGGGCGCGTGTGATTTCGGCGTTAGAGATGTTGCAAAATAAACGCGATAGTTTGCCGCCGAAAAAGCATGGGAATATTCCGTTGTAAGAATTAGAGAATGGAATACGATTTTGTATGGAGTCCCGCAAAGGCGCGCGTAAATTTTAGAACTCATCGCGTAACCTTTCGACGCGCCACTCAAGTATTCCGCGATGCTGATGCACTCTCGCTTTTTGATGAGGAGCATAGCGAATTTGAAGAACGTTGGATTACGATTGGCAGAGATCAAAATCATGTTCTGCTTGTCGTCGTTCACACCTACGAAGAGCTAAATGATGAAAACGCAAAAATCAGAATCATCTCTGCGCGCAAAGCGGTCGATCACGAAAGAGCGCAATACCGCGCACGAGGATGAAATGAAATCAAGATATGATTTTTCTAAAGCGATCCGCGGCAAATTCTATCGCCCGAATCTTCGCTTGAATGTGCCAATTTATTTGGACGAGGATGTTGCGCCATGGCTTGAGAAATACGCGAAACGCAAAAAAGTAGATGTGCAAACGGTTGTGAACGATATGCTTCGTCATAACAAAGACTTGTCACAATCACTACGATAGAACATGAGCTATCAAACTCGCATCGGTCACGCCCACCTCAAAGTCCGCGACTTGGATCGCGCGACGGCGTTTTATACCAAATATTTTTCCCTACAACTCGTCGAGCGCGTGGCAGACGCGTATGTGTTTTTGACGAGCAGCGAATTGCATCACGAAATCGCGCTGCAAAATGTGGGAGCATACGCGCCCGCGCCGCGCGCCGATGGCACAGGGTTGTATCACGTCGCGTTCGAGGTGCCCGATAAAATTTCGTTTGCGAACGCGTACAAGACGTTGACAGACGCAGGCATCAAAGTTGCGCTCGTGGATCACTGCATCAGTTGGGCAATGTATTTTGACGATCCCGACGGCAATGGTTTGGAAATTTACTGGGACGCGCGCAATGAACCGGATGGCGTGAAACATTGGCGCGGGATCAATTTGCCGTTGGAGGGGGAGGATGTGATGAGTGTGTTGGAGGAGGAACATAAAAAGTAAAGAGTAAAGAGTAAAATGCGCTAACCTACAGCGCCACTTTTTACTCTTTACTCTTTACTCAATAGTCCCTTGTTCAAAAAAATTCTCGTCGCCAATCGTGGCGAAATCGCAGTACGCATTTTGCGGGCGTGCAAAGAGTTGGGCGTTGAAACGGTGGCGGTGTATTCCGACGCGGATCGGGATGCGCTGCATGTACGGTATGCGGATGAGGCGTACAATATCGGACCCGCGCCCGCGCGCGAAAGTTATTTGCGGATAGATAAAATTATCGAAGTGGCATTGCGTGCAAAGGCGGATGCGATTCATCCGGGGTACGGATTTTTAGCCGAGAACGCGCAATTTGCACGGGCGGTGACGGCGGCGGATATTGATTTTATTGGTCCGTCCGCGAGCGCAATTCAGGCGATGGGCAATAAAGTGGAAGCGCGCAAACTCGCGCAAAAAGTGGGCGCGCCTGTTGTGCCTGGCGTGTACGATACGATGAGTGACGACGCGATTATGGCGGTGGCGAATGAGATTGGCTATCCGGTCATGATCAAAGCGGCGGCTGGGGGGGGGGGCAAAGGGATGCGGCGCGTGGATCGGCAGGAAGATTTGGCGAGTGGGTTGGCGCGCGCGCATAGCGAGGCGGCGGCGGCGTTCGGCGATGATTCGGTGTATATCGAAAAGGCGTTGACGGGCGTGCGGCATGTCGAGTTTCAAATTTTGGGCGATGGCAAAGGCAACGTGATTCATCTGGGCGAACGCGAATGTTCGCTGCAGCGGCGGCATCAAAAATTGGTAGAGGAAGCGCCGTCGGTGGCGTTAGATGAAAATTTGCGCGCGCGCATGGGCGCGGCGGCGGTAAAAATTGCGAAAGCGGCGAATTATGTGAACGCGGGGACGTTGGAATTTTTGGTGGATAAAGATTCCAATTTTTATTTTTTGGAAATGAATACGCGTTTGCAAGTGGAGCATCCCGTCACGGAATTGGTGACGGGCGTGGATCTTGTCAAGGAACAAATTCGCATCGCGTCGGGGCGTCCGCTGTTGTTGAAACAAGAAAATGTGGTGCTGCGCGGTTGGGCGATTGAATGTCGCATTACGGCAGAAGATCCGTTCAGCAATTTTTTGCCCTCGACGGGAAAAATTACGAATTTGAATGAACCGACGGGACCGGGGGTGCGCCTCGAAACGGGATTGTACGAAGGGATGGAAGTGACGTTGTTTTATGATCCGTTGATTGCAAAATTATGCGTTTGGGGCGAAACGCGCGCGGCGGCGATTGTGCGGATGCGGCGCGCGCTGTCGGAATTTCACATCATGGGCGTTTCCACGTCGATTCCGTTTCATCAACGCATGATGGAAAGCACAAATTTTATGGGCGGACATTTCGACACGAATTTTGTCCAAGACAAATTTGTGATGGAACAAGGCGGCGCACCAGATAAAGAACGCGTCGCCGCGATTGTAGGCGCGCTGTTAACGCATGAACGACGCCAAACGGCTTTGACGATTCCGCCGACGAATGGCGCAAGCGGCACGGGTTGGCGCAAACAGGGTTGGCGGAATTAGATGAAGTACACTTGCATTGTTGGCGAGCGCACATACGAAATTACTCCGGGCGCGAATCAATCGTTAGAAGTGAATGGCGAACCGCATCGCGTTGATTTCCGCGCGATTGATGAGGGCGCGTTGTATTCGCTGTTAATTGATAATCGTTCGTGGGAAGTTTTGGTCGAACGCAGCGGTGACGAATATCGGATTTCGATTGACGGTGAATTGTATGTAGTGAGCGTGCAAGATGAACGCACGCGCAAAATTCAAAACGCATTGACACGCGCAGCGAAAGAGACGGGCGAATTTATTTTAAAAGCGCCGATGCCCGGACTCGTGCGCGGCGTGCCATTGCAAATTGGACAGGAGGTGCAAAAAGGGCAGGGCTTGATCATTCTCGAAGCGATGAAGATGGAGAATGAATTGCGCGCGCCGCGCGGGGGAATCGTGCGCGAGATTCGCGTCAAGCCCGGCGATGCCGTCGAACTGGGACAAGCGTTGGTGGTGATCTATTGAAAACGAGAAGCGAGAAACGAGAAACGAGAAGCGTGAAACGGGAAACGAGAAGCGTAAAACGTGAATCATGCGTAGGAGGCGTTCTCTAACGCCGATGAATGTAGGGAACGTTCGCCGTAACGTTCCGATTGTCCGATCCAAAGGAGGATGCGATGGCAAGCAAAAAAAGTGGGCAAGGTGAGAGTATGTTGACCAAAGTGGCGGAAAAAATTGGCGGCGCGGTCGGCACCGTACAGGGGACTGCCGAAGTTGCCGTCGAGACCGCAAAAGAAGCGATGGGCAGCGCGGGCGGCGCGGCGCAAGAGGGCGCAAGCGCGGTTGCCGAAAAAGCGAGTGCGGCAGTTGCGGCTGCGCCGAAATTGGCACGGAGCGTTGTGACCGATGCGCGTGCGATGCAAAAGCAAATGGTCAAGGACGCGAAAAAACAACTTGCCGCGGTCGAAAAAATGATGGCAAAAGAAATGGACGCGGTAAAGGCGCGATGGGCAGCGGCAAACAAGGCATTGAAAGCAGGCGCGAAAACCGCGAAAGCGGATACGGTTGACGCGCAATCCGTGCTCGTCGCCGATGCGAAAGCGCAAATGGACGCGGCAAGCAAAGCGGCACAAAAGCAAGTGAACACGGCGCGCAAGCAAATTGCGGCGGCGGAAAAAACACTTGCGGCGAAAGCAAAGGACACCTCCGCTTCCGCGCAATCGCTGGTGAAACAACAAACCAAAGCCGCGCAAGCGCAAGCGGCTGCGGCGCGCAAAACATTTAACGCGCAATTAAAGAATGTGCAAAAGCAAGTCGTGCGCGTGGAAAAAGCGGCGGGGGCAAATTTGAAAGCGACGCAAAAGAAAGCGGGCAAAGTTGCGGCAGCGGCGAAAAAGGGTGTGGCGAATACGGTGAAAGCGGCGACGCAATAATTGTGCGCGCTAACGTCCGTAGGGACGTTTCGTGTTGTTGTTGCTGCGAATTGGATTCGCCTGAACGAATTGATTGGAACGGGGCGGGGCGTGTATAATCGCGCTGCCGCCTCGTTTTGATTTGGGGGTGTGTGTTTTGAAAGGGTGAGGTGAAAAGATGGAAACGATGACGATGGAACAGGTGACTAACGAACTCAAGCGTTTGAGTGACAACGTGGCTGATCTGCGCGATGAACTCCGACGACAGGAGCTTTATGGGATTCGCAAAGAGAATGAACTGGTTGAGCATCCAACGGATCACCCATACATTTACACGAATCCCGAAATGCATAGTGGTCAACCGACGATTCGCGGGACGGGGATCACGGTGCGAAACATTGTAGAGAGCGTCCGCGTCGGATATTCTGTCGAGGAACTTTTGGAAGCATATCCGCTCACGCGTGCCCAAGTACACGATGCGCTCTCCTACTACTATGACCACAAAGAGGAAATCGAAAAAATCATCAAGCAGAATGAGGAAGCATTATGGCAACTAACGAACCGCGCCTCTATATCGCGCTCTACACCGATGAAGATGTAGATGGACGACTTGCGGCTCAATTGCGCGCGAAAGGATATGATGCGATCTCGACGTTTGAAGTAGGAAACAAAACGATAAAGGATCCCGCGCAGTTTGCATACGCGATCAACGCGCAAAGAACAATCCTTACACACAATTCGCAAGATTTTGCGCCCCTGTTTGACGAGTTATGGAACAAAGGGTAGCATCATTACGGACTCGTCATTTCAGAAAAATTGTACATTGGCGAACTATTACGCCGTTGCCTCAAATTGTTAGAGTCAGTAACAGCAGACGAAATGATCAACAATTTCAAGAATCTTGGCGAGTTCAAATAATTTCACGCAAGGTGAACAAAATGAAATTTATCAAAGCCACCTGCCCCGGCTGCGGCGCATCGCTTGAATTGGCAGATCATCTTCAATCTGCAACTTGTCCAAACTGCGATTCAAAAGTTTTGATTGATTGGGAAACGAAACAGAATCCTGCGGCGTATTTGGAATTGGCGAAACGATTTATTCAATCAGGAAATTATAAAGAGGCAGACGTGCAATTGACGCGCGTCCTTGAGATGAGCCCTGATAATAAGGAGGCATGGTTCTGGAAATGGGTTGCGCTTGAACAATCGAGGTGGGTAGGGGGGGGTATTGAATCTAGCGCAAACTCCGGTAATTATCTAGAAAAGGCTGCATATTCGAATGTCGAGATATCTGAGCGCTTATTGTCATTGCTACCTCGAATTCAGCTAAATCCCAATTTTTATCCTCGCCTTGTAAAAGCCGCAGGCATGAGTCCCGAGATAGCAAACAAGTTGGAGGAAAGATTTACTGGAGACAAAATCGCGTCATGGTTTTTTTATTCCGATCCCGATCATGGAGGGATGCTTTACGAAGCGCAAGAACTTGCGCTACGCGCAAAACAGAATCCTGCCACATTGCAAAGAATTCGCCAAGACCGGCTAACGGCTCTTGGAAATCAGTTAAGATCTGTCAGAATGTACAATCCCCTAAAAGGGAATCCCACAGTGAAAGATATACATCGCTTGTTTGAATTGATAGGAGCAGATCAGCCCGATGATTGGGTAGAGGCGTTGGTACTTGAAATGGATTGGCGTGGGAACAGGAAAGCAAAGGAAGTGAAGCAAAAACCAAGTTATTGGCGAAAATGGTTGGAAGAGCTCGAGAGAAAACAGAACTGAGGAGCAAATATGGAATATCTCGTACCCATCGAAATCGAACCCCTTGAAGAAGGCGGTTTTCTCGCGACAAGTCCTATCTTGCAAGGATTCCTCGCGCAAGGACGCACCGTTTCCGAGACAATGGAAATCGCGCAAGATGTCGCGCGCAAAGTTATTGAATCGTACATCGAACATGGCGACCCATTACCAAAAGAATTGGAAAAGACAGTTCAGCACAAAAAAGGTGTGCGTGTCAAAGCAAGTGTGCCTGTCATGGTGACGACATGAGTTCGCGTTTGAATCTGACTCCCAAAGACGTGATTCGCAAATTGCGCCGCGCGGGTTTTATCTTTGACCGTCAAGCTAAGGGTAGTCACGAAATTTGGTACAATCCCGAAACGCATCGTCGCGTCACCGTGCCAAATCATCCTGGCAATGTTCCGAAGGGAACTCTGGGCGCAATCATTCGCGATTCTGGTTTGACGCCCGATGAATTTATGAAATTGTAACTGCATATGAGCGAAAAAAATTCCAATCACGAAACGTTGTCAGGTATCAATGTCGAACGCATCCACTCCCCCGACAACACGCGCCTCGAATACCTAAACGCTCTGGGATTCCCCGGCGAATATCCATTCACCCGCGGGATTCAGCCGACAATGTATCGCGGACGCTTCTGGACGATGCGGCAGTACGCGGGCTTTGCGAGCGCGGAAGAATCGAATGCTCGCTACAAATATCTCTTGTCGCAAGGACAAACGGGACTCTCTGTCGCGTTCGATTTGCCGACGCAGACGGGGTACGACTCCGACGCGCCAATGGCGGAGGGCGAAGTGGGCAAAGTGGGCGTGCCGATTTCGTCGCTGCAAGACATGGAGCAGTTGTTTGACGGCATCCCCCTCGATCAAGTTTCAACTTCGATGACGATCAATGCCACCGCGCCGATCTTGTTGGCGTTGTATGTTGCCGTTGCAAAAAAGCAAGGCGTGACGAACGCGAAAATTCGCGGCACGACGCAAAACGATATTTTAAAAGAGTACATTGCGCGCGGCACGTACATTTTTCCGCCCAAAGAATCTTTACGTTTGACGATTGACGTAATTGAATTTTGCGCGCGCGAGCTGGCGGGCTGGAATCCGATTTCGATTTCGGGGTATCACATTCGCGAAGCGGGCTCGAACGCGGTGCAAGAAGTGGCGTTCACGTTTGCGAACGCGATTGAATATGTGAACGCGTCGCTCGCGCGCGGGATGAAGATTGACGATTTCGCGCCACAGCTCTCTTTTTTCTTTGTGTCGCAAATGGACTTTTGCGAAGAGATTGCCAAATTTCGCGCGGCGCGGCGTTTGTGGGCGCAGATCGTCAAGGAAAAATTTGGCGCGCAAAAAGCCGCGTCCATGATGCTGCGCTTTCATGTGCAAACGGCGGGCGTCTCGCTCACAGCGCAGCAGCCCGAAAACAATATCGTGCGAACGGCGATTGAAGCGCTGGCGGCGGTGTTGGGCGGCACGCAGTCGCTCCACACTTGTTCGTATGATGAAGCGTTGGCGTTGCCCACGGAACAATCCGCGCAAATCGCGTTACGCACACAGCAGATCATTGGCTACGAGTCGGGCGTGACGAATACGGTGGATCCTGTCGCGGGCAGTTATTACATTGAACATCTCACGGATGAAATTCAGAAACGCGTCGAGGAGTATCTCGCGCAGATTGAAAAAATCGGCGGCGCGCAGCGCGCGATCGAAACGGGTTTCATCAATCGCGAAATTCAAGAGGCATCGTGGAAATTTCAAAAAGCGGTTGATGATGGCGAACGAACCGTCGTCGGCGTGAACAAGTACACGACGGATCAAGAAATCAAACCGCGCGTGATGCGTCCCGATCGCGCCGCGCAAGAAAAGCAAAAAGCGCGTTTGCGCGAACTGCGCGCGACGCGGGATGCGGCGCGATGGAGTGAAGCATTGCGCGCGTTGGAAAAGGCGGCGTGTGGAAATGAAAATTTGATGCCACACTTGTTGCAATGCGTGGAAGCATACGCGACGGTGGGGGAAATTTCGGACACGCTGCGGCGCGTGTTTGGAGAGTATCGCGGGAACGCGGGGTTTTAGCTGGAGTGGTCAATGGATCGAGTACTCAACAGCTCTTTGATGGTTGGAATTGCCGCAGGATTGGGTATGGTGTTGAGCTATGGTTTGGGCTTTGTAGAGCGGTTTGCAAAGCAACTGCTTGCTATACCCGATCCGCAACCACGGCCTGGTTTTTGGCTCTCCCTGTGCCGTTGGCTAGGGATAATTTTTGTTGCGTCTGTCAGTCACTCGCATACAAATCCAGTTATCAACGATGGGCAATTGCAGTTAGCCGAATTTCTAACGATTGGGTTGGTTGGCGGACTCGCCATTGTTATCAGCCGACTCGTTTTCAAATGGCGATGGCGCGTAAACGAACCGCGATGGTTTATTCTGTTGGACAGTTGTTACATGATGATGTGGAGTTTGACAACTGCTCTCGTGACTTTTTGTGCCGCACTGTTCATTGGAAACAGAACAATCAACTATATTCTGCCAACATTTCTGATGTTTCTTCAGATCAATGGCGTGATGCGCGCGTTCGTTCAGACTGCCGAGCAGCGAAAGTTGCGCGCAAATGAAAAGTTGAATATGGGACAATAGGAAAAGAATCAAGGAAAAGTATGCTGTTACGTTTGGATCACATCGGCATCGCCGTACACAATATCCAAGACGCTTTGCAATTTTTTGAAATCGCGTTGGGCATGAAGCTCGATCACGTTGCTTCCGAAGAGGGTGGGAAAACGGATGTGGCGTTTCTACCCGTTGGCGAAAGTGAAGTCGAGTTGGTGCAGACCCACGATCCCGAAAGTGGGCTGGGGAAATTTTTGGCGAAACGCGGCGAGGGGATTCATCACATTTGTTTTGAGGTGGATGATATTGAAGCAGCTTTGGCGCGTTTGAAAGAAAATGGCGCGCAGTTGATTGATGAGACGCCGCGCGTGAACGCGAGTGGGACGCGCTACGCGTTTATTCATCCGAAAAGCGCGCATGGGGTTTTGATTGAGTTGTATCAGAAGGAGTGAGCTTGTCATTGCGAGGAGCGCCCTCTGCGACGAAGCAATCTCTACGCGGCAAGAACCATATACGCGTCGAGTCAGACCGAGATTGCTTCGTGCCTCGCAATGACAAGCCGAGACAAGCGCCCTCTGCGACGAAGCAATCTCCCTGTGCCGCGCGGAGATTGCTTCGTGCCTCGCAATGACAAGCTGAAACAAGCGCCCTTTGCGACAAAGCAATCTCCCTGTGGCGCGCGGAGATTGCTTCGTGCCTCGCAATGACAAGACAATGGCAACGCAAATTCTCCACTATGGTCGTCCGCTAACCGCGCGCAAAGCGGGCGTGCGCGCGTTGTGGTGGCGCGAGTATGCCAAGCCGCATCAAACGTTTCGCGTGGTGACGCGCGATGGCGTGGAAATTCGCGGCGTGCATTTGCAAAATGATTTTGATACGCTGCTGATTTATTGTCACGGTTTTTCTTCGTGCAAGAATACGCTGCACATTCCGCGTTTGGCGGAATCGTTTGCGGATGAGATGGATGTGATCGTCTTTGATTTTCGCGGACATGGTGAGAGCGGCGGCGCAACGACGTTTGGAGATAAAGAATTGTTGGACCTTGATGCGGTGATGCAATACGCGAAACGATTTGGATATGCGCGCGTCGTGTTGATGGGCAGCAGTATGGGCGGCGCGATTGCGATTCGGTACGCGGCGGATGCGGCGGAGGTGAACGCGGTGATTACGCTGGGCGCGTTCGCGCACAAACAATTTAGCGCGGCGTCCATGATGGGCCTCGCATTGCTGAAATGGTCCGTGAGCCGCGCAGTCGTGCGCTATGCCACGCCCACGCGCATTGAACGCGCGACGCCGCCGTACAATCCGTGCGAGTATGTCGCGCGCATCAGCCCGCGTCCGTTCTTGATCATTCACGGCGAACGCGATCCATTGATTCCGTTATCGCACGCGCGCGAATTGTTTGCGAACGCGCGGGAACCGAAAACGCTGCTTTGGATTCCGCGCGGGGGGCATGTATTGGAAAAGATGAACGCGCAGACACGCGCGTATATTTTGGAATGGATGGCGCGAGAGGTTGGCGCACAAAAAAACAGAGCTTGAATTTCAAGCTCTGCTGCGTCGTGAGGATTGTATTTTTTTGGAGGGTTTGCGGTGTTTGTAAATCGTTTTGCCTGTGCGTTTGATTTCGCCGAGAAAGGTTTGGCGTTCCGCGCGGGTATATTCGCCGACGCTGTAGCCGAGGGCTTCGATCATTGCACCGCGCAACGCGGGATTGATGCTATCGGCTTTCGCGAGGATTATTTGGCGATTCCAACGATCCTTGCTCGCAAAGTTACGGGAGATTACGGCAAGGTCAATATCACTCCATTCGTGCGGCGTTCCCCGCGCGTAGGAACCATAAAGAATTACGCGCTCCACATGAATCAGCGGCTCGAGCGCCTTGACATACTCACGGACTATTCGACGGACTTGAGCTGTTGTTCTAACCATTTGACAACCTCGTGCGTTTGCTGCAAACAATCTGCCGCCGCTTTACGTTTAATTTCTTTGAGATCTTCGGGATACCGCGTAGTGACGCTCGCTTTGGACATTCCATCAACAAAGCTGGCAAGCGAGGGCGGAAAGTTGAGACCTGCTTTTTCAGTGAGCTTGTTGAGATCGTGAATGTAAGGTGGGAAATCAGTTGTTATTTCTGTAATGTGTGCTTTGAGTAACTTTTCAATCGTCAGGTGGCAAAGAAAGACAACCCAAATGTAGCGACGCGACATGAGCATATGCTCTGCCGTCTTGAGATCATATTTTGCCATCTTAACCCAATGCGCCGTACCCTTTTTCACGCCCCAAGTATAATGCACTCAATTTTCGCTGTCAATAGAAATAGGAGCTTTCCTCATGTTTGACCCTATCGAACTCGAACAGATCCGCGATGCGCGCGATCTGTGGGAAGAGACGACGCTGCAAAAAGCGGCGGCGCGCAATCCTGAGCGCGCTAGTGCGGAAGGACGCACTCCAAAATTTATGACCACGTCATCGGAAGACATCGAACGGCTTTATACACCGCTCGATATTGCAGAGATGGAGTACGCGCGCGATTTGAATGACGCGGGGCAATATCCGTACACGCGCGGACCGCACGCGACAATGTATCGCGGCAAGGTGTGGACGATGCGAATGTTTGCGGGATTCGGGACAGCTGAGGAGACGAACGCGCGTTTCAAGTATTTGCTCGAACATGGCGAGACGGGACTCTCTACCGCGTTCGATTTGCCGACGTTGTACGGATACGATACCGACGCGCCGCAAGCGGAAGGGGAGTTTGGAAAATGCGGCGTGGCGATTTCGTCGCTGGCGGACATGCAAGTTTTGTTCGATGGGATTCCTGTGGATCAAGTCACGACTTCGATGACGATCAATTCGCCTGCGGCAATCATTTGGGCGATGTATATCGCGGCGGCGGAGAAACGCGGGATTGCGCGCGAGAAATTGGGCGGCACATTGCAGAACGATATTCTTAAAGAATACATCGCGCAAAAAGAATTTATTTTTCCGCCCGAACCCTCGATGCGGCTCGTGACGGATACGGTGGAATTTGGCACGCGCGAGTTGCCGAAATGGAATACGATTTCGATTTCGGGCTATCACATCCGTGAAGCGGGTTCGACGGCGGCACAAGAATTGGCGTTCACGCTGGCGGATGGACTCGAGTACGTGCGGTGGGCATTGGAACGCGGGTTGGACATTGATGAGTTTGCGCCGCGCCTTTCGTTTTTCTTTAACGCGCACAATGATTTTTTTGAGGAACTCGCCAAATATCGCGCGGCGCGGCGCATCTGGGCGCGCGAGATGAAAGAAAATTTTGGCGCGAAAAACCCTCGTTCGTGGCTGATGCGTTTTCATACGCAAACGGCGGGCGTGTCGCTCACCGCGCAGCAGCCGATGAACAATGTCGCGCGCGTCGCATTGCAAGCGTTAGCGGGGGTGCTGGGCGGGACACAATCGCTGCACACCAATTCGCTCGATGAAGCGTGGGCATTGCCCAGCGAGAATGCAGCGATGATTGCATTGCGGACACAGCAAATTATCGCGGAAGAAACGGGCGTGACGAATACGGTCGATCCATTCGGCGGCAGTTATTTTCTCGAAGCGTTGACGAACAAATTGGAAGCGGAGGCGCTCGAGTATTTTCGCAAAATTGAAAAACTCGGCGGGATGCTGCCCGCGATTGAACGCGGGTTTCAACAGCGTGAAATCGCGGAGGCGGCATCGCGTTATCAGCGCGAGATTGATGCCAAGGAACGGATCATTGTGGGCGTGAATGATTATGTGACGGAAGAGAAATTGCAAGTGCCGCTGCTGCGCGTGGATGAAGCGGGCGCGCGGCATCACATCGAACGCCTCAATCGGGTGCGCCGTGAACGCGATGGCGCGCGTGTTGATTCCACCCTGAACGCGCTGCGCGAGGCGGCGAAAAAGCCGCGCGCAAATTTGATGCCGTATTTGATTGACGCGGTGAATGAATACGCGACCTTGCAAGAGATGATGGATGTGCTGCGAAAGGTGTGGGGCGAGCATCAGGAAGAGGCGATTATTTGATGTAATGCGCGGAACAATTCCCGCAAGTCAATCGTCTGAAACATGACGCATCGCGTCATAAAATTTCATTGGATGAGGAGTAACGGATGAAGGCACTTTTGATTGGACTGTTGGGCGCAATGGTGTTGGGATCGTTCGTGAGCGCGCCGACATTCGCGCAAACGGCGGTGACATGCGAGCAGGACTATACGATTGCGGCAGGCGATTGGTTGTCGAAAATCGGAGACAAGTATTTTGGCAATGTAACGGCGTATCGCGTCATTGTGACGCAGACGAATTTGAAATCGGAAACCGATTTTTCGTACGCGACGATTGTGAATCCTGATTCCATCCAAGTGGGTTGGAAATTGTGTGTGCCGACGAAAGAAACGGCGAGCGTGTTGAACGGTGAGAGTCCTCCGCCCGGATTGGATAAGGCCGCGTTGGGCAATGCAACTTATACGTCTAACATTATTCCCGATGACAAAGCGACATTAAATGACGGAAGATTCAGTGAGCCGCCTATCCCCAACACACCGTTGCCGACGGGCGAAGTGGTGTTGGCTGACCAAATCGCGTATGGCGATTTGAATGGCGTGCCATCGGCGGCAGTCATCATCGGCGCGACCGGCGGCGGAAGCGGTTATTTTTATTCGCTGCATATTATGCAAGCGGAAGACGGCAGGCCTGTTGAGGTCGCGACGACAGGATTGGGAGACCGCAGTCCGGTGATTGCAATCGCGATTGAAGACAATCAAGCGATGGTGGACATGATTACGCAAAGTCCTGGTCAAGCCTTGTGCTGTGGCACACTGCGCGTCGTCTCCAATTTTACGTTGGAGGGAAATGAATTGAAACTCGCGTCGGACAAAGCATTGGGCAATCTCGGACCGGATGGGGAAACGCCGAGGCAGCCGCTCGCGGTGACGGGCGAGGTGTTTTATCGCGAACGGATTGCGATGCCGCAAGGAGCGGTAGTGAAAGTTCAGGTCGCGGATGTTTCCAGAGCGGATGCGCCCGCCGATGTCATTGGCGAACAGGTGATTGAAAATCCGGGGAATGTGCCTGTGAAATTTTCCGTGCCGTACGACGCGAACAAAATTGATCCACGTTTTACGTACGCGGTTTCGGCGCGGATTGAAGTGGACGGCAGATTGATGTGGATCAGCACAACGCATATTCCGGTCATCACGAACGGCAAACCGACAAGCGATGTACAAGTATTGGTGGAACGCGTTGGCGACACGCCTCTGTAATCCATTGGCATGCGTCGGTCAGTGAAATCGTCTTTACTCATGAAGAGGATTGTATGAGATACGGTACTCTCCTGATTTGTGTTCTCTTGGTGCTTGCAGTTTCCTGCACTCCAACGGCAATTCCTACATCACTAATAGCATTTGCTACAGCGACTAAGCACATTGCAACAGCAACGATGACCCTCACAGTTACTCCTACTCTGAAACCAACTGTGGCACCTACACCGACTTCTACAAGCACACCAGTTCCTACAAGAACTTCAACAATGACGCCGACTGCGGTACCTACACCGACTTCTACAAGCACATCAGTTCCTACAAGAACTGCAACAATGACGCCGACGCAGAGACCAACACCTACAGAAGCTCCCAAACCACTGGCACTGAACGTCTTTAAGACAATAGACCTTGGTTCTGTTAATCCTTCGGATTTAGGTACGGGTAGACCAGTTGATGGATATTATTTAGGTAACCCTGAAACAGGTAACGGCGACCATTTTGAAATCACAAATCATCCTGAATTCAATGGTAAAGTAGCTCACGTAATCATTAGTGGCCCGTCTGCCGCGACGACGAATCCCGATCTTGTCAAAGCGCATGGCAATAAAATGCATCGTCCTTATCTATGGATTGAAAAAGCGCCACCCTTCGAAGAAGGCTCATGGGCTTACGAGTTTTCACATCAGTATGCAAGCGCGCCGCGCTTGATTAACTCTGGTTGGCAGGGAGATCCGATATACATTCAGGGCTTTCGCTTAGTTGTCATTTCGAGCGGTTTTGCGAGAAATCTCGCTGGGCAAAACGAGATTTCTCGCTCCGCTCGAAATGACAAGCGAAAGTCCTGACATTATATCTTCCGTTTTTGTACCAACTCTAGAGGACAAATTCAATGCGGTTGGTGGGGTGAAATTGATTACAAGCGGCTCGTATCCATACGTTGAACTCTACACTTTGCGAGTAAATTCTCAGGGTGTCAATATAACTCATGTTAGAGACAATCCACCACGTTACGACCCTGGCATCAAACACAGGATAAGAATTGAACTTTTCAACGATAGTGCTGGTATTCCAAAAGTCAGAGCATTCGTAGATGGGTTGTTCTTGAACGAGGCGGAAATAGACGCTACGAAATTGCCCTCCAGACAAGTCGTTCGTGGACATGTCTGGATTGGTGGATATGCTGGAGAACCAGTGGGTCTTGGAATACCTCTCGAAGTATGGATGGGAGAGGCAGTGCTGTTGAAGTAAGTCAAAACAGGGCTTCCTGATTCAAAAGGATATGAAAGGACGCACGCCGCAGAACACACGCACCTTGATATGCGGCGGAAGGGAAAGCGCATCGCGGAAGGCAAGTTTATTACCGCCGCGCGTCAGGGGGCTACGCAGTTCAGCGAAACCTTCGAACGACGCGGCGCAGTTGATCGGTCAAGTGTAACAATGGCGAGGGGCGACAAAGGCGAGCGGCGACAACACTGTCAACGACCCATCACGTTACGCGATTGTGTTTAATGCGGATGGCACGGCGGGCATCCAGAATGATTGCAACAGTGTTGGGGAAATAAAAAAGCGGCGGAATTTTCCGCCGCTTTTTTATTTCGCACTATGTCGCCACTTTTTCCATGATATGTCCAATCACTGCAAAGCAATCGTGAATCTCTTGTTCCTTGACCCAGCCGAGATGTCCGATGCGAATAATTTTGCCGCGCATGGGCCCTTGTCCACCGCCAATGATCAATTCAAAATCTTCGCGCGCGGCTTTGCGTAATGCTTCGGTGTCAACACCGTCGGGCGCGTATAACGCGGTGACAGCGTTTGACGCGTAGCGTGCATCGCCGAACATGCGAAAGCCCATTGACATTGCTTGCTCGCGTGTCAATGCGGCAATGCGCGCGTGGCGCGCGAAAACATTTTGCAACCCTTCAGCGAGAATTTTTTCGAGCGCGAGATCGAGGGCATAGTACACCGAGACAGCTGGCGTGAATGGCGTTTGTCCTTTGGCGAGCCAATTTTTGGTTTCGGTCCAGTCGAAATAATAGCGCGGCGTTTTCGCGTTGGCGTGCGCGTTCCACGCGCGTTCGGAAATGGAAAGCATGGCGACGCCGGGCGGACATGCCCACGCTTTTTGCGATGCGGACACCATCACATCAATGCCCCAATGATCAATTTGCGCGTCGGCGGTGAGCATGGAACTTACGCCATCCACGATAAACACCGCGTCAGAATTGGCGCGCACGGCGTTGGAAATTTCTTGTAACGGGTGCATGATGCCCGTCGAGGTTTCGTTGTGGGTGACGAGAACTGCTTTGGTGTTGGGCGCGTTGTTCAATTCTTGCGCGACGCGCGCAGGATCAATGCCGTGTCCGTTTTCAAATTTTATTTTGTTGACGCGCGCGCCGAATGTTTCAGCAATACGCGCGAGGCGTTCGCCAAATTCGCCCGCGACGAACGCGAGAACAGGATCGCTCGGGGAAATGGTATTGACGATAGCAGATTCGAGTCCGCCTGTGCCTGATGCGGTGAATAACAGGATATCGTTTTTGGTTTGAAAACTCGTTTTGAGATTTTGGATAATCCGTTCTTGCATCGCAGCAAATTGCGGACCGCGATGATCGATCATTTGGTGATCCATCACGTCGAGAATTTCATCGGGGATGGTGACGGGTCCGGGGATGCGGAGGTTCATATCTTGTGCTCCATTGGTAGTTTGAATTAAAAATGCCTACGTGAGTTGACACGCAGGCACCGAGTGTCTCGCATCGAACAAAAATTCCGCGAATTTTTGTTCGATAAAACGGCAAGCAGAGATTTGACACACCGAACGGCTGGGTTCGGGCGCGGGGCGCTAAAGTAACGACTCGCTCAAACCAGCCGAGCCCCGCCCCGTCGCCTGCAACCCGTGTTGGGCCGCTTATTGGATTGTACTAATCCATGGCGTAGCCATTCTTCTATTCGGGCTACCTAGCTTGATTTTGGCTTCTGCGCTCGGAAGTTGGATGGGCAGAAGTCCCCACTGTCGAGTACTTCTATCATTGCCCGATGAAATTGAACCGATGCATTTGCTCCTTGTTCACCTCTCAGCGCGACAATCTGAGGCCAGAATTCCCCTGTCTTCAGGGCAAGTTCTCGACGGGCTTCTTCGCGGTACCAGGCATTCTGGTTCTTGACCTCGATGTTGACAAATCCAAGGGTCTTGAGCGATTCGGCAGTCTCGCTCAGGCTGGCAAGATAGAATGAAAGCGGGGAATCTCCAGAAGCCGTAAATTCAACCCATCGTTGTAGCGAAGCCGAGATTGGCCCATCTGCTCTGAGCCAGTCACTCACGACAAACCAGCCTCCTGGTCGAAGGACGCGAAAGGCTTCCGCGAATAGTGCATTCTTCTCTCGCACCTCCACCAAGGCATCCTTCGAGAAGACGATATCGAAAGACATATCTTCGAGCGGTAGCACACCTGGCTGTACTAAGCGGAACGAAATATGGTTGTCCAAGGAGGCAGCTACAACCGCTTGTTCAGCTCGGTTCACATTGCCTTGATCAACGTCTATCCCCAAGACCCGCTTTGCCTTGAAGGTTTTGACCAACTCGATACTTGGGCCGCCGATGCCACTGCCAAGGTCAAGCACTTCTTGCCCGTCAATATTCACCCCCTCCAAAATTCGAGCGACCGCTTCTGGCCCGCCAGGCGAGAGAAAACCTTGTCCCCAAACAAGTTGGAGCGATTCCACATCAGCTTCGGAGTAAGCCTCTGGCGAAGCTTCATGAGGATCCATATCAGATGTCGTTGTACTCATAATTTATCTCCTTTATCAAACGGTCAGGGCTTTCGCTTAGTTGTCATTTCGAGCGGTTTTGCGAGAAATCTCGCTGGGCAAAACGAGATTTCTCGCTCCGCTCGAAATGACAAGCGAAAGTCCTGCGGTAATAAGTAGATGCGGCCCAACTATGGATTATGCGGCATATTTGCCGCATAATCCGCCTATATGGGATAAAATACTGCACGCCAAAATGTTTGGCACCTCAAAGTTGTTCTTGCCGATAAAACCCTTGTCATTTTACGCCAAACTTAAGCGAGTGCAACTTGAATCTCATCCCCTTCCACGCGCACGGGAAAGGTTTTGATGGGGAACATGGGCGGGAGCGCGTTGACTTGGCCCGTGCGAACATCAAAACGTCCACCGTGACGCGGACATTCAATATCGTAGTCCCACAATTCACCCTCGCCCAACGGTCCGCCATCGTGCGTGCATAAATCCTGCGTGGCAAAGTACGTGTCTTCGACGTTGCACAAGGCGATGTCGTGACCGTTGACATGATACGTTTTCACTTTGCCTTTTTTGAGATCGCCGACGCGGGCGATGGTGACAAATTCGGACATTATCTTCTCCAGAACGGGGCAAGGACAAGCCGGTGCCCCTACAAATCAATCTTCGTCCTCATCACCCCAATCGTTAATCCCATACGCGCCCGCCTTAATCACTTTTAACGGCAGCAACGCGCACTTGATCCGCGAGGGTCCCAACGGAATCCCGATCAAATCCAACACCGCTTGCTTGTCAAGGACACGAATTTCGTCGAGAGATTTATTTTGGATTTCGTCGGTGAGCATCGAGGCAGTGGCTTGGCTAATCGCACAGCCCTTGCCGGTAAATTTTACGGCGGTGACAACATTGTTTTCAATTTTCATGTCCACGCGCACGCGGTCGCCACACAACGGATTCAAATCTTCAAACGAATGAGTCGCGTCGGGCAGCGTGCCGTGATTGTGCGGATGTTGGTAGTGGTCGAGGATTTGTTCTTTATATAAATCGTCCATGGGAAGGTGACGGGTGACGGGTGACGGGGGGAGTGAAACGTCAAACGTCAAACGTCAAACTAGGAAAACATCTTTCTCACACCTTGCAACGCCCCGACCAACGCGTCAATTTCTTCGGGCGTGTTGTAGATGTAAAAACTCGCGCGGGCGGTGGCGGGGAGATCGTAGTGATCATGAAGCGGCTGCGCGCAATGATGCCCCGCGCGGATGCAGATGGCGTCGCGGTCGAGGACAGCGGCAATGTCGTGAGGATGGATGCCCGGTAGTTCAAACGCGGTGAGACCGCCGCGCTGCGCGATGTTTGTTGGACCGAGAACGCGTAACGTGGGAACCTCTTGCAATTTGCTTAACGCGTACTGTGTCAATTCCATTTCGTGCGCGCGCACATTTTCCATGCCGAGCGCGTTCAAATAGTTAATCGCCGCGCCGAGCGCAATCGCTTCGGCAATCGCGGGTGTGCCTGCCTCAAATTTATGCGGCAGATCGTTCCACGTTGAATGTTGCAGCTCGACGCGCCGAATCATGTCGCCGCCGCCGAGAAAGGGCGGCATCGCTTCGAGTAACGCGCGTTTGCCGTACAGGACGCCGACAAACGGACCGAGCATTTTGTGTCCACTGAACGCGAGAAAGTCCACATCGAGCGCGCGCACGTCAATCGGCAAATGGGGCGCGCCTTGCGCCGCGTCCACGACGACGACTGCGCCGACGTGATGCGCGCGTGAAATAATTTTGTCGAGGGGTGTAATCGCGCCCGTGACATTCGACATCATCGAGACAGAAACGATTTTTGTTTTTTCGGTGATGAGCGTGTCGAGATTGTCGAGCGCGAGTTGTCCTTGATCGTCAACGGGAATGTGTTTGAGCGTCGCGTTTTTTTCGTGGGCGAGGAGTTGCCACGGGACAATGTTGGAATGATGTTCGAGAACGGAAATTACAATTTCATCGCCCGCGTGGATATTCGCGCGTCCGTACGAATACGCGACGAGATTCAACGCTTCGGTCGCGTTGCGCGTCCAAACAATTTCGCGCCACGATTTTGCATTGATAAATTTTTGTGCTTTTTTGCGCGCGTCCTCGTACTGTTCCGTCGCCTGTTCCGCGAGTTGATAAATGCCGCGATGAATGTTTGCGTTCGTCGTGCGATAGTACGTGTCAAACGCGTTAATGACGCTTTCAGGTTTTTGCGAAGTCGCAGCGGAATCCAGATACACGAGTGGTTTGCCGTGTATCAGTTGTTGGAGAATTGGAAAATCTTCGCGAATGGAGGAGGGATTCAACATAGCGTATAAAAAGTAACGAGTAAAAAGTAACTGATTACTTTTTACTCGTTACTCTTTTGTTTCATTACCATCCCGTCAACAATCCCGGGTCTTCCATCATTTCGGGACTCCACAAATCGGGCAACACTGTCACTTTCATTTTTCTGCCCGAGACCGATTCGCTCACATCTTTGATTTGTTGAATGAGCCAACCGCCGTATGGACAAAAGGGTGTGGTGAGCATCATTTTGATTTCAGCTGGATCGCTGGCTAGGATGATTTCGCGGATGAGTCCGAGTTGCACAACTTCGAGTCCGATTTCGGGATCAAACACCTGACGCAACGCGATCTTGATCGAGTCTTCGGGACTGCCGGGTGTGACGAGCGGATAACTCGGACCCGCAAGCAGGTCGTCCGCGCCATTAATGGGCGCAGCGGGTTTGGTTTCGATTGTGGTGGTTTCGGGAAATTCGTTCATAATGCCTCCGTTATACGGAACGCTGCGGCGAGCGTTCCCTACAATTTCATCCCAATTGCTCGCCGCGAAATGTTTCTGCGAGAATGATCGGTGAGACGTATTTTTTGCCGGTAGCTTTGTGCGAAGGATATTCGCGCGCGCCTGCGATCATTGTGTCGAGAGCTAACGTCGCGCAGCGGACGCGCGATTGCACCACTTCGCGCCCCAGTTCTTCAATCAATTCGGTGTAATCCATCTTGTCCACTTCCGCAATCGTTCTGCCGATAATTTTGTCCATGACGAGTGACGATGCGGCCATGCTGATCGTGCAGCCCTGTCCGTCAAACTTCGCGTCAACGATGCGATCATTTTCATCGAGTTTGACATAGATGGTGACAATATCGCCGCAGCCGGGATTGCCGCCGTTCACTAGAATATCGGGATCGTCGAGTTTGCCTTTGTGATGAGGATTTTGATAGTGATCGAGGATGAACTCGATGTAATCTTGGCGGGTCATGGTTTGAGTATAGAGGTAGAAAGGTAGATAGGGAAACAGGGAGACAAGTAATTTGTCCTGTCTCCCTGTCTACATGATTCCGTGTTTCCCTGAATACTTGTTTCCCTATTTCCCTCATTCTTACTTTTCAATCGGCGCGGCGACGAGGTTGCCCCATTCGGTCCACGAGCCGTCGTAATTGCGGACGTTTGGATAACCGAGCAGATACGTCAGCACGAACCATGTCAGCGACGAACGTTCGCCAATGCGGCAGTACGCAATCGTATCGCGATCCCCCTTGATGTCTTGTCCATCATACAACGCTTTCAAATCTTCGGGCGTCTTGAACGTTGCTTTTTCGGTGACCGCTTTTGCCCACGGAATTGATTTTGCGCCGGGGATATGTCCGCCGCGCAGCGCGCCTTCTTGCGGATATGCGGGCATGTGCAACAGTTCGCCCGAATATTCTTGCGGCGAGCGCACGTCAACGAGGGGCAAACCTTTTTCGATTTGTTCCAACACATCATCGCGGAACGCGCGGATCGTGTGATCGTCGCGATCAGCGGCTTTGTAATTGCCCGCGGGATACGACGGCACTTCAGCGGAAAGTTCGCGCCCTTCATCAATCCATTTTTGGCGTCCGCCGTTCATGATTGCGCTGTTGGTGTGACCAAAAAGTTGGAACACCCACAACGCATAGCACGCCCACCAATTATTTTTGTCGCCGTAAAAAATTACGCGGGTGTCTTGATTGATGCCTGCGCGCGCCAAGAGTGCTTCAAAACGCGGGCGATCAATGTAATCGCGGCGGATGGGATCATTCAAATCTTGAACCCAATCAATTTTGACCGCGCCGGGGATGTGTCCGACATCGTACAACAAAACATCTTCGTCCGATTCGACGATGCGAATGTTGGGATCGTTGAGATGTTCTGCGACCCATTCGGTTTCGACTAATTTTTCGGGATGTGCATATCCGTTTGCCATTTTATTTTCCTCTCGGTGATATGATTGTTTGACCTATGCGGTCGAAGGTTTTTTTGTGGTAAAGCGTTGATGAATCGAACCGTCGAGACGCGGGGTTCGCGCAGCACGAGTGTTACGCGCCCCGCGTGGTACAGATACACTGTAGGGGAAAGAATTGGATCATTTTCGTTGAGATGTCATTCTGAATGAAATGAAGAATCTTGATATTGGTCAGCAGAGATTCTTCGCTCCGCTCAGAATGACAGGGGTGGGATTACGCCCCCACAATCTTTTGTCGAATCACACGGAACAAGCGGTCTTGCACCTCTTCCAGCGGAATTTTCGTGATGAGTTCATCAAAGAACCCTTCCGTAATCAAACGTTCCGCTTCGGGACGGGGGATGCCGCGCGCCATTAAATAAAAGACCGCGATTTCTTCAATCGGACCCACCGTCGCGCCGTGCGTGCAGCGCACATCGTTCGCCTCAATTTCGAGTTCGGGAATCGAGTCGGCGTGCGCGTGACGCGATAAAAGCAGATTGCGATTTTGTTGGTACGCGTCGGAATGTTGCGCTTCGGGGTTGATGCGAATGAGTCCACGAAAGGCGGAAAAGCCCTTGTCTTTGAGCGCGCCTTTGTACAACAAATCGCTTTTGCCGTTCGGGACGATGTGATTTTGAAAGGTGTGTTGATCGAAATGCTGATCCTTGTCGCCAAAGAAAAAGCCCAACATTCGCACATTCGCGCCCTTACCTTCAAGCCGCGAATCCAAAAATGCTTTTGTCACCGCGCTGCCCAACATGCCTGCGAGCCACGTGAGATTTGTATCACGTTCGAGGATCGCGGTCTGCGAAGTAAAGTCCCAAACATTCTGCGCCCAATCTTGCAAATTAAAGTATTGCAAATCGCTGTTGGGCTTGAGGATCAATTCAACGGCGCGGCTGCCAAAGCGTTGTGCTTCGTTCGCGCTCGATCCAAAATCTTCGATCAATTTCGCGGACGCGCCCGTTTCAAGAATTATAAGCGAATGACTACAGATTGCAACGTCAGGCGCGTCATAGAACGCGAGCGTGTTGATTGGTTCAGCTATGACAACATTTTTTGGCACATACAAAAATGTTCCGCCGTTCCAAAACGCGCCATGCAGCGACGCGAATTTCAAATCGCCAATCGTGTCGCTGTAACCCGCGTGTTCGGTGATGCCTTGCGCGTTAACGTGACGCGCGTACCGATTTTCCGCGAGGGTGACCGCACGCGTCATGAAATACTCGCGCACGAGTTCGGGATGTTCGCGCAGCGCGGTATTCATGTCGCACAAAATTACGCCGCGCTGTTTGTATTCGTCTCTTAATTGCGTGAACGCGCCGCGTCCGTTCTGCGTGACAAGCACGCCAGCTGCATCCTGATTGTCAACGACACCTTGAAATTCGGCGGGAAGTTGTGCGGGCGACCATTCCGTTTCGCTCCATTCAAATGGAACCACCGTTTCAAGTTTCAAATTTTTGAGCGACGTGCGCCGCCACAATTCGTCGTTCGACGCGGGCATGGGCGTTTCGTTATACACATGCCACGCTTCGAGACGCCGCGCGAGCATCCATTCAGGTTCGCCCTGTGCGCGGGATAATGCTTCGATGGCTTCTTTCTGAAAACCGATTAACGCTTTTGTTTCAACCACAGGTACGGGTGCCTCCGAAAAATGTTTTCTGTTGGGGGTCTGGGCAATTGCAACTGCCCGAAAAGTGATAAACTTATGTTACGCCCATTTGTCATTTCGAGCCGCCTTTGCGAGAAATCTCAGCTGCGCGAAAACCAAGATTTCTCATTCCATTCGAAATGACATGCGTAACATGAGTGTTAAAATCCAAAGCCATGTCCAAACCCAAAATAATTTCCAAAAATAATTCGCAATGTATCTTGTACAATCAAGACTGCATTCAAGGGATGCGCGAACATGTCCAGCCCAATTCCGTCAGCGTCGTCGTCACTTCACCGCCGTACAATCTCGGCATCAAGTATTCCAATTATGACGACACGATTTCGCGCGAAAAGTATTTGGCGTGGATGCGCGAATGGGCGCGCGTGGTAAAAAATGTTTTGAGCGAGGAAGGTTCTTTATTTTTGAATGTCGGTGGCAAGCCCACCGATCCCAATGTGCCTTTTCAAGTGTTGCAAGCGGTTCAAACCGAATTTGTTCTACAAAACGTGATTCACTGGATCAAGGCGATTTCGATTGATAAAGAAAATGTTGGGGACTATCCCAATATCCTTGACGACGTTTCCGTTGGACATTACAAACCGATCAATTCATCGCGCTTTGTGAATGACAATCACGAGTACCTTTTTCATCTCACCAAACGCGGCGATGTGAAACTAAACCGCTTGGCGATTGGTGTGCCGTATCAGGACAAGTCAAACGTCAAACGTTGGAAAGGCGCAAAGGACGATGTGCGGTGTCGTGGTAATACTTGGTTCATTCCGTACGAGACAATCAAGAGCCGTGATCGAGATCGTCCGCATCCCGCGACCTTTCCCATACAACTCGCGGAAATGTGCATCAAGTTACACGGCGTCGCGCGCACAACTCTCGTTCTCGATCCTTTTCTCGGCATTGGTCAATCCGCCATAGCTGCACTGAAATTGGATAAAGATTTTGTGGGATTCGAGATCGATCGAAAGTATTTTGAGGAGGCAGAGAAACGCGTCCGCGCGTGGCGTTGATTGATTCTTAACGTTCGTTTGGATTCGGGCGGGATGACCCCGCCCCTACAATTTTTTAACGTTCGTCCGTACAATCAAACGCTCTCTCGTGTCATGGCGGGAGAGCGTCGTTTTTTATTCTGATTCTGAAGGATGAGGGATTGCGATGTATTTCATCGCCTCATCCTTCATCCCTCATCCTTCCGTCTTTATCCAACGCTTCCTTCCATCTGCAAGTTGATAAGGCGATTTAATTCTACAGAGTATTCCATCGGCAACTCTTTCGCCACCGGTTCGATAAACCCGTTGACGATCATTGCCGATGCTTCGTTATCCGTAATCCCGCGCGAGGTGAGATAAAACAATTGCTCCTCACCGATTTTAGAAACCGACGCTTCGTGTCCAATGTTCACGTCGTCTTCTTGAATGTCAATGGACGGGTATGTGTCCGAACGCGATTGATCGTCCAGAATCAGCGCGTCGCATTGCACCTTGGAGCGCGAACCGACTGCGCCAGGATACACTTGTACGAGACCGCGATACGATGTGCGTCCACCGTCTTTGCTTATGGATTTGGAAATGATTTGCGATGTCGTGTGCGGCGCGCCGTGTACCGCTTTGCCGCCCGCGTCTTGATGCTGTCCTTTGCCCGCGAACGCGACGGACAAGACTTCGCCATGTGCGCCTTTGCCCATCAGGTAGATGCTCGGGTACTTCATCGTGAGCTTGGAGTTGTGAACGATGAATCCTTGCGAGACAAAATTGCCTGTGCCTTCCACTTCAATATCCCATGTCGGCACCGTGTCATTCGATGGCTCGGATACGTCAACATCCACGATTTCAACCGCGTCAGACAATTCGATCTGCGAGCGTCCCACCGAGCGATGATGCTCCAAACGCGCGGGGCGCGCGTGTTCCGCTTGGGCGCGCAAGCCAGGGCTAAGGTGCGGCAAGAGGCGCGCGTCTTGATGAAAATTGAGACGATGCGAGCCGTGTGCCACACATTCCACACCCATAATCACCACCCGCTTGGGCTCATCAAATTCAGTGTAAAGGCGTGAGGTGATGCCGAGTGTGATGAGCAAAGAAGCGATGTCTTCCAACAGCGGGCGATTTGCTGACTTGGCGGAAAAGCGACGTGGCTCTGTCGCATAACCGTCCGCGTCCAAATATCCCGCGATGAACGCCAACCGCTGTGATTGCGGGAGCGACCACACCCATTGCGGCACGCGCTTGGTATGGGCATTGCCTTCGAATCCGTTCACCGCAAAGAACTCGGCAAGCTCCTTGCTGTGCCATGAAACATGCACACCATCTGCGCGCACGACGGGCGGCGCATCAATCACTTGGGTCATGGTTTGCATCAAGCGCTCATGCGCGCGATCCGTCACAGGTGTCGAAAAACCAACTTTCGCCCAACGCATCACATCGGCGGTTTTGCCCGCTTTCGTTGCAATGTCGCCGTCACCCATCCAGTAACCGAACAACCACATGATTTCATCGGTGGTGTATTCAAAATCATTCATGCGCGGCTGACGTTCGCGCGTCATCACCAAGTCCTCTGCATATTGATTGCGCGAATTGAATTGTGTGACGAGAGGGGGTTTGAGAAGGCGATGCGGTTTGCCATAGTCCAATGAGACACGCGGCACGATCGCTTCCTTGAGTTGATCCGCGCGCACATACGCGAGTTGATAGCGACCCAGTTTTTTGGGCGCGTCACCATCGTACTGATACGAAAAGAAGGGATGCTTCGCCGTCACTTGCAATTTGCGTTCGCCAACCGAAACGGTATGGATGGGCTGGTGTCCTGAGAATCGCTTTGCGCGTACGGGACGGAAACACAAGCTGCCCGATTGTTCATCATACGAAAGGACATGATCGCCAACGTTGAGTTCCTCTATCGTCTTGACGCCTTCGGGTGTTGTTACTGTCGAACCTTCCGCCAAGCAGCCGAGATTCGCGTCCACCCATTCCATCGTTGCGTCCTCTTTCGCCAATGTGCGTTTGGTGACGAGGTTGTATACATTCGACGACCAATTTTGAATCGTGGTGTAACGCGCGCGTCCGCCTTTCATTACCATGATTTCGACGACGGCGCTGTGAAGGGAATCAGTGCTGTACGTAGGCGCGGTGCAGCCCTCCACATAATGCACGAACGCGCCCTCATCCACAATGATCAGCGTGCGCTCGAATTGTCCCATGTTCTTGGTGTTGATGCGAAAGTACGCTTGCAGCGGCATGTCCACATGCACGCCCGGGGGAACATAGATAAACGAACCGCCCGACCACACGGCACTGTTCAACGCGGAAAATTTATTGTCCGCTGGTGGAATGATCGTGCCGAAATATTTTTTGAATAATTCGGGATGTTCCTTGAGGGCGGTATCCGTGTCAACAAAAATCACGCCTTGCTTGGTGAGCGATTCTTTGATGCTGTGGTATACCATTTCGGACTCGTACTGCGCGCCGACGCCCGACAAAAATTTCTGTTCCGCTTCGGGGATGCCCAATTTATCAAAAGTGTTTTTGATGTCGCTCGGCACTTCGTCCCAATTGCGCCCCTGCTTTTCGGACGCGCGGACGAAATAATAAATGTCGTCGAAATTGATCGTGTTGAGATTGCCACCCCACTGCGGCATCGGTTTCTTGTAAAAAATGTCGAGCGAGCGATGGCGAAAATCGCGCATCCAATCGGGTTCGCTCTTCATCCACGAAATTTCTTCGACAACCTCATGGCTCAGACCCTTTTTGGATCGGAACGCATAATTTTCCTTGTCGAAAAAGCCGTACTTTTCTTGATATGTCGAACCGCTTGCCCCAATATCGAATTGTTCTTTATTCTCTTCAGCCATTTCGGTTACTCCCTTGTCTCGTTACGCTTGCACTTGGGGTTGCAGACAAAAACTCATCAGAGTCAAACTTTAATCTTTTCACGCGCGTCGTCCATAGAAATTCCACCTTGACGGGTCATCGCTTCTAACAGTCGGCGTTTCATGTTTTCACTTTTCAAAAGATACGCCGTCTCTTTTTCGGACTCTATCTCTTGCCAAAGCTCGATTGGCACAATGACACTTACGGCGTTGCCGTCGGCGTCAGACACATATTGAATTTCTGTCGCGTGAGCCATTTCGTTTTATGAACGTTGCGGCGAACGTTCACTACAACACGTTTCGCTCCACTCTCCACGCTCCACCCTCCACGTCATTCTGTCTCTAGTTTCGTCACCCAATCGTATCCCAACTCTTCCAATCTGTGGGCGAGTTCGGGTCCGCCTTCCACCGCGATTTTACCCTTGACCAACACATGCACAAAATCGGGTTTGATGAAATTCAAAATGCGTTGATAGTGCGTAATGATCAAAATGCCGAGATTCGGACCTTGCAAAGAATTGACGCCTTCGCTTACGATTCGCACGCCGTCAATATCGAGACCCGAATCGGTCTCATCGAGAATCGCGATTTCGGGCTGCAGAATTGCCATCTGCAAAATTTCCGCGCGTTTCTTTTCACCGCCCGAAAAACCTTCGTTCAAATAACGCGTGGCGAACGAATCATCCAATTGCAGCATCGCCATTTTTTCGCGCACCAATTTGCGAAATTCAGGAATGCCAATCGGTTTGAAATCGCCATTCATTGTCGCCTTGCGTTTTGCATTCAACGCGGTGCGTAAAAAGTTTGCGACGGTGACGCCGGAAACGGAATGGGGATATTGAAACGCGAGAAAAATACCTGCGCGCGCGCGTTCATCGGGCTTCCAGTCGAGAACGCTTTGACCCTTGTACAAAATATCACCCTGTGTGACGACATAGTGCGGATGTCCGAGCAGCGTGTTCGCCAATGTAGATTTGCCCGAACCGTTCGGGCCCATGACGGCGTGAACCTCGCCCTTGTTGATAGTGAGGTTGACACCTCGAATAATTTCTTGACCTTCGACCTCGACTTTCAAGTCGCGGATTTCTAAATCGTGAGCCATACGCGTGAAATTGCCTCCAAAATTTTGTGCAACGTAGGGACGTTGTCCCCATGACAAGTCAATTCTAGTCGCGCGTGCTTAAAAGAATATAAGAATGACTTGAGGTTTATTAAAACCGCGTTAGAGTTGTGATGAAATGTGCAAAGTTTTCATGTTGGGTTCCGCGCCCGCAGCGAAAACAAAAGAATCTAAAAAAAACAAAACTCTAAAGACATCACATCTTTAGAGTTTCAAAAATTTCCGCACAGCGAAATCAATTACGAACTCACGTTACGCAGGGTTGTCATTCTGAGCCGCTCTTGCGAAGAATCTACAGTGCGAAAACCGAGATTCTGGCGATGAATACATCGCACTCCATTCAGAATGACATGCGAAACATCATTTACGAATTTGGATCGGGCGGCGGTCCCAACGTCTCTGTTCCGTATCGTTTCAAACTCGCGACAATCGCGCCAACATCGGGCGGACCATCGGGCGGTGGTGGGAGACTCATTGTTTGGGCGGGTACGCCCGTTTCAAAAAACCATTGGTCAAGTCCTGCGGGTGTGCCGAATCCAAACCAGCGCGCGGTTTTGGATCGAACTTGAAACGTGTGCGGTGTATCGCGCGGAATGTACGCAAACGCGCCCGCGCCCAATGTCTTTTTTTCATCGCCAATCGTAAAAGTGATTTCCCCCTCGAGAACGTACCACACTTCGATTTCGTGGCTGTGCGAATGTAAAGGCACCGCCATCTGTTGATCCGCCAGACCCTCCAACGCCCAAAACTCGCCGTCCGTTTCTGCGCCGAGCGCTTTGAAATTGAGCAGCGCGCCCAAGTGCCATAACGCTCTGCCTTCGTTGGGCTGCAACGCAACCGCTTTCGGCAATTCATCGTGATTCATTGTCAGCTCTCTTGAACAAGTACGACAAATTTTTTATTTGTCGTACTTGCTCAACTCCTTTTGTCTTTGTGCTTTTGACGAGGATTCTAACCCGCCGTCCCTCAACGCGCATCGGTGGATTCCCCTATCTCGATCCCCCATGTTTCCGCGCCGCCATCGCCGCCGCTTCCGCGCGCGTATGCGCGCCGAGTTTCGCAAGAATTTGACTGACGTGATGCTCTATCGTTTTTGGACTGACCACAAGTTTTTCCGCAATCTCGCGATTCGTTAACCCTTGCGCCAGCAAGCGAAATACTTGTGTTTCGCGCGGCGTCAACGCGTCTTGATGTGATGGTGGAACATAATCCACCGCGCGCCATTGGCGCAATAACGCGGACGCGGATTGCGCGTCTTGCGCCGCGCCGATACGTTCAAAGGAAGCGAGCGCGGCGCGCGCCCATGTAATCGCGCCTGCGCGATCCGAATCTTGTAACAGCCGCGCCATTTCGAGTCGGACGCGTCCGCCGAGCATGGATTGATCGTACGAACGCAATCGCTCCAACGCCGATTGAAAATAGTTCGCCGCGTCGGGCGAACCTGTAACGCGTTTCACTTGCCCTTGCGCCAAATCGGCTTGCGCGAAAAGCAAATCACTCTGCGCCTCGCGCGCCAAATCGGCAAGTTGCGCCGCCGCACTTTTCGCGCCATCGAGATCGCTCAAAGCCAATTGCACATCCACCGCGAGTCGCAAAAGCGGCGCGGCGTCCAACGTGCGCGTCGTTGAAACTTGTAATGCCTGTTCAATGACCGCGCGGGCAAGTTTAGGTTTCCCGCGCGCCAAATAGAGTCGCGCCAGCGGCACAATCGCCACGCCTTGATCCTCAAAGCCCGCGAGCAACACTTCTGCTTCCTCAAGTCTGCCTTGACATACGCGCAGATCGGCGAGCTTGAGCACCGCTTGCGTTCGCAGCGCGTAATGTCCCGCTTCAAACGAACGAATCGCTTCCAGCAATTCCGTTTCCGCGTCGCTCCAGCGCCCCGCCGCCGTCAAAAAACTGCCGTACATTGTGCGGCACGTTGCCGCAAGAAATGGAAAATGATTTTGCGCGGCAAATTCTTGCGCGGTGCGACACCACTGTTCTGTGCGTCCCAGATCGCCCGCCACATCGCACGCCGAAAGCATCAGGCAAAAAATTTCACTGACATACGTGAAATTGATTTCGCCGCTCGTTGCCGCCGCCATCGCTTCATCCAAATGCGCCATCCCTCGCGCGACCTGTCCTTGAACGACGCGCGCAATCCCGCCGAACGCCAGTGCCATCGCTTCCAAATCTACATCATTTGCCGCGCGCGCAATCTCAAGCGTCTCTGTCGCAGTTGTTTGCATCACAGCGGGCGGCGCGAGCATCGAATCGCGCAACAGTCGAAACCACGCGTGTTCCGTGCATTGACCCGCTTGTTCGAGATGACGTTCCGCGCGCGCGAACCACCCTTTCATTGCGTTCCCATTCGCGCTCAAAAAAACTTGCTCGCGCCCCAACCAGAGCGCGAGCATAGCTGCACGTTTCAAATCGCCGCGCTGTTTGTACCCCACATACGCGCGCGCGCGATGCGAATGGGACGCGCGAATATCATTGAGCCACCACAGCGCGAGTCCCAATCCATCATGCGCTTCGGGACTGTCCGCTTGCGCTAACGCGGCTTGAAATTCGTTTTGCGCGCGTTCCCATTCCGCGGCGCGCAGCGCCGCGCGACCCGCGTCGAGATGTTCCATCGCGTTATTATTCGTCATGGCGCAGCCGTCACTTGTTGTTCAGCGTTCAAATTCACCACCTTCCGAAACGCCACGAGCGTCAAAACAAAAATTGCAATCACCGCAAACAACCGCACCTCCGCGAAAAAATAATCGCGCAAATACGTTCCCGAAAAAATCCACCACCCCCGTGCCAAATTGCCATTGCCCCGCGCGCTGCAACGTCACATTTTCAAATGCGAGCAAGAGATAAATCACGGCAAAAGAAATTGTCATGATGAGAAAATGACGACTGCGTTCCAGCGCCGCAAGCGCGCACAACAAAATTCCAAGCGGCAGCAGCAGCACGACCAAATGATGTTCCCACGTAATCGGCGCGACGAGAATGGATGCGACGACCCACGCGCTATACAACAGCGCAAATTCTAAACTCGCAGCTGCGCGCTTTTTGTAACTGATGACAAGCAACGCGCCGAGAATCAACGCGATGCTTGCATACCACAACGGGCGTTCCAAAAATGCGAGACCAATGCCATGCGTCACGCGAAAGAAAAACGCGGCGAGCGACGCGTTATTGATCCATCCAATTAGCTGCGGAATGTTTGAACCTAAACTCACCGTCACAAATGAAGTGACCGTTTCCAATCCAACAACCGCGACAAACAACGCGAGCATCACAAGCGTCGCCAGCGTAAATCCCCATACCGCACGCCACTGTCTTTGCAACACAAACAGCCCCAGCAGCAACACAGGACTCACTTTGAGCATCGCGCCAAGCGCGATCATCACGCCCGCCCAAAAGAATTGCTCGCGTCGCCAAAAAAATAAACTTGCGCACAGCGTCAACAAAATCAACAAATTGATTTGTCCCACATCCACGTTTTGATACAACGGATAAAAGTTGCCCGCCAATAAAATTACGGCGGGCAATGCGGCGCGTCCGAGCCACGCGAGATTGCGCGCGAGCAGCAATACGGCAAGGACGAAAAAAATTTGTTGGACGAGAACCCACACGCGATACGCGGCGCCAAACGAAAAATTCGTAAAGGGAACGAGCGCAATCGCAAGCAGCGGGGGATACAGATACGGCGGCTTGGTTTTGACGGGCAGGGCAGGATTCTTTTCGATCAGCGCAAACCGTTTTTCCAAATCATAAATGTTTTGACGTTCCCGCACCATCAACGCCGCGACAAAGTATGATTGAAAATCGCCGCCCTGCGACAAACTGCGTCCCATGAGGGGCAAGAGCAGACTGTCGAAACTGTAGCGCGCAATGGTAAAAACCAAAAGCGTGATCAATCCGACGCGTAACAACGCGTTTGAGGATAATTTTTCCATTCCAAGATCCGAAAAGAGCAGCTCACCGCGCGCGTGGATTTGCAATCCACGCAATCCACGCTGGATTACAAATTCAGCGGCGCGGGTTAAGATTCCCAACTCACCGTAGAAAGATAGCGTTCGCCGCCATCGGGCAATACTACCATAATCACTCCTTCACTCAATTCGCGCGCCACTTGCCGCGCCGCAAAAATCGCCGCGCCCGCGCTGAATCCTACAAACAACCCTTCATGTTTCGCCACGTCGAGCGCGGTTTCATACGCTTCTTCTGCGCCCACCGAAATTTTTCGGTCCGCGCAATTCGCATCATAAATTTTCGGCACAATCGCTGTTTCCATGTGTTTCAAACCTTCGATGATTTGCAATTCATCGGCGGGTTCCACTTCAATAATTTGGATCGCGGGATTGTATTCGCGCAAACGCCGCGCATTCCCCATCACCGTCCCACTCGTGCCAATGCCCGCGACAAAATGCGTGATGCGCCCCTCCGTCTGTTTCCAAATTTCGGGCGCGGTGGTTTGATAATGCGCGCGCCAATTTGCCTCGTTGCTGTATTGATCCGCGTAAAAATATCTTTCGGGAAATTGCGCCGCAAGTTCGCGCGCTTTCAAAATCGCGCCATCGCTGCCTTCCAGCGGATCCGTCAGCGTAACTTTTGCTCCGTATGCGCGCACAATTTTTTTACGTTCCTCACTCACATTCGCGGGCATGCACAATTCCACGCCAAATCCTTTTGCCGCGCCAATCATCGCATACGCGATGCCCGTATTCCCACTCGTCGCGTCCAACAAAATTTTCTCGCGCGTCAAAACACCGCGTCGTTCCGCGTCCTCGATAATAAATAAAGCGGCTCGATCTTTGACCGAGCCGCCCGGATTAAACCACTCTGCTTTTGCCCACACCTCAACGCGTGGCGACGCGCCGCTTGGTAATTTCAAGGGCAAGAGTGGCGTGTTGCCGATACAGTTTAGTAATGCAGGACGCGCGGATTTCATTGCATGTTCCGATTCGTCAAACGTGAAACGTCAAACGTCATCGCTTTCAGCTTGACGTTTCACGATTGACGTTTCACGATTGACGTTTTACGCCGTCACCATCTCCAATTCTGCTTCTTGCAAACTTGCAGGTTTTTCTGGGAAGGGCACGCCGCAAAATTGTTCGTAATCAATCAATTCCGTAATCGTCGGATCCTCGCCGCACACGGGGCAATGCGGATCCTTTTCAATTTTCATTTCCCGAAATTCCATCCCCAGCGCGTCAAACAAAAGCAAGCGTCCCTTGAGTGAATCACCTTTGCCCAAGATCATTTTGATCACTTCAACCGCTTGAATACTTCCGACGATGCCAGGCAGCACGCCCAACACACCCGCTTCTTGGCATGACGGCACTTCGCCAGGCGGAGGCGGCGTCGGGAAGAGGCAGCGATAGCACGGGCTACCATGCGCGGCATCGTACACCGTCGCCTGTCCTTCAAACATAAAAATCGAGCCGTCCACCAACGGCTTGCCCGCAAACACACACGCGTCATTTACCAAATAGCGCGTTGGAAAATTATCCGTGCCATTCACGACAATATCGTAATCTCGAATAATCTCCATCACGTTCGTGGAATCCAAAACGACTTGATGCTTGATCACCTTCACATCGGGATTCAACGCGTTGATCGTATCTGCCGCGCTGTCAATTTTCGGACGACCCACATCCTTTGTGCGATGCAAAAGTTGGCGTTGGAGATTCGACAAATCCACCTTGTCAAATTCGACAATGCCGAGGGTGCCAACTCCCGCAGCTGCGAGGTACATCGCGGTAGGCGAACCCAAACCACCGGCACCGACGAGCAGCACTTTACTTTTCAACAATTTCTTTTGTCCCGCGCCGCCGACATCCTGCATAATAATATGACGCGAGTAGCGGTAAATTTGATCGTTGGTGAAACCTAACATGAGAGTGACGAGTGACGGGTGACGGGTGACGAGGAAAAACCCCGTCACTCGTCACTCGTCACCCTTTTCCTAATTCGGCACAGCCACCTGTATCTTGATTTCCCCCGTCGGGCGAAAACCCAACGCTTCGTACAACGCGCGATTTGTTTCGCTGGGATTGACGATGATGCTGCGAATCCCATTCTCGCGGCAAAAATCCAAAATGTGAATCAATAGCTGCCGCGTGAGTCCCAATGCTTGATGTTGTGGTTCGCAATAGACATTCAAAATATTGCCGCGCTGTGTTGCTTGATCCAATGCGTGCGGCACCCATTCCATAAGCCACAACCCCGCGCCCGCGACAATGTTTGCATTCGCGTCTTGCAAAAACCAGCCGCGATAATCGCCGCGCGCCAATTTCGGCTCAACCCATTCTTCAAATTTCGCGTCCGTCAATTCCAATTCCGCGCGATTCACATAACCCATCGCTTCAAACATCGCATGACGCTGCTTGACAATGATCGGCAAATCTTTCGCGGTTGCCTCGCGCAAACTGAATTGCATGACTTGATTCTGTTGACTGACGACTGATTACTGACGACTGCTGACTGCCTACTTTTTCTTTACCGTAATCATCCAATCCGTCTCATTCACTTTTTCGCAGCCGAGTAC
>Ga0247727_10001447_pt1 | contig 56434 bp, 51 predicted proteins | sample WisWelCaveWW1625_FD_202498 | JGI IMG/M metagenome (GOLD analysis project Ga0247727, IMG submission 202498) | Biofilm microbial communities from Wishing Well Cave, Virginia, United States - WW16-25 | ecosystem: Environmental > Aquatic > Deep subsurface > Groundwater > Cave microbial mat | place... | reverse complement strand
GACCGCAAGACCGCAAGACCGCAAGACCGCAAGACCGAGGGTCTTAGATCGCCAAGCGCTTGGTCCCGTCGCCGAAGGTATCGGCCTTCACCTTCATCCGGTCGAAGAGGCTCAGGAAGAGGTTGCAGAGCGGCGTCGCCGAGTTCTTGATCACGCGGCCGCCGGGGATCGAGCCGCCGCCCTTGCCGGCGAGCAGGATCGGCAGGTCGTGGTGGTTGTGCGCGTTCGGGTCGCTGATCGCCCCGCCGTAGACGATCATCACGTTGTCGAGGAGCGTCCCCTTCTCCTCCTTGATCGCGTCCATCTTCTCGAGCATGTAGGCGAACTGCTTCACGTGGAATTCGTCGATCTTCGCGAGCTGGTCGAGCTTCCCCTTCTCGCCGGCGTGGTGGGAGATCGTGTGGTGGCCCTCGTTGATGCCGAGCGAGGGATAGGTGTGGTTCGCCCCGGAGTTCGAGTACATGAAGCTCGCGATGCGGGTCGTGTCGGTCTGCCACGCCGCGATGAGAAGGTCGGACATGATCCGCAGGTGCTGCTCGAAGTCCTTCGGCCGCCCGGCGACGGGAATCGCGAGGTCCTTTGGCGGGCCCTTCGGCGTCTTCTCGACCGCCTGGATCTGCGACTCGAGTTCGCGGACCGCGTCGAGGTACTCCTCCAGCTTGCCGCTGTCGGCGGCGCCGAGCTTCGCCTTGAGCTTCTTGACGTCGTCGAGCGCCAGGTCGAGCATGCTCTTCAGGTAGGTCGCTTCGCGCGCCTTCTCGGCTTCGTCGGCGCGCGCCTCGGGATCGCCGAAGAGGCGGATGAAGAGGCTGCGCGGGTTGGTCTCCTTGGCCATCGGACTCGACGCCGTCCGCCACGAGATGTTCGACGAGTAGGCGCAGCTGTAGCCGGAGTCGCAGTTGCCGGACTGCGCGCTGCCGTCGGTGCCGATCTCGAGCGACGGGAGGCGCGTCAGCTTGCCGACCTGCTGCGCGGCGAACTGGTCGGCCGAGACGCCGACCTTGATGTCCTTGCCGGCGGTCTTCACGGGATGGGCGCCGGTGAGATAGGCGGCGCTGTCGCGCGCGTGGTCGCCGGCGCCGTCGCCGAGCGCGTCGCCGTTCTTCTGGTCGAGGCCGGTGAGGATGTTGATCTTCGCGGCGACCTTCTGGAGCGGCAGGAGCGTCGGGGGCAGGCCCTTCATCTTCGGCGTCGGCCTCCACTGCGAGACGTTCACGCCGTTGGGGACGAAGATGAATCCGAGCCGGATCGGCGGCGCCGCGACGGACGCAAACGCCGGGGTCATGGCGTCGAGGTACGGCAGGGCGATCGCGACGCCGGTGCCGCGGAGGAACGTGCGCCTGTCCAATCTCATTTCTTCATCCTCTGCCGGTTCTGGAACGGATAGCTCTTCACGATTTCGATGATGACCGCGGAGAACTTCGCGTCCAGCTTGGTGGCGGCGGCGGCGATCTCCTTGACTGCCACGCCGTCAAAATACTCTACGCCCCGCCCGAGGCCGTAGGTGAGCAGCTTCTCGATAAAGCAGCCGAGGAACTCCGCCTTCCGGGCCTTGAGGATGTCCTTGAGCTCGATGGGGCCCTTGAACGACTTGCCATCGGGGAGCGTCGCGGCCGTGTCGAGGGCGATGTCGCCGTCCTTCTCGCGCCAGGCGCCGGTCGCGTCGTAGTTCTCGAAGCCGAAGCCAATGGGGTCCATCTTCGCGTGGCAGCCGGCGCAGTTCGGGTCGGCGCGGTGCTTTTCCATGCGCTGCCGGAGCGTCATCGCGCCGCCCTCCTTGTCTTCCTTCAAGTTCGCGGCGTCGGGAATCGGCGGCGGCGGCTCGATGCCGAGGATCGACTCGAGCACCCACTTGCCGCGCTTCACGATGCTCGTGCGGTTGGGATCGGAGGTCGCGGCGAGCACGGCCGCCATCGTCAGGACGCCGCCGCGCCTGCGGTCCGTCAACTTCACGCGCTTGAAGTCGCCCACGCTGTCGATGCCGTAGTGCTTCGCGAGCCGCTCGTTGAGGAACGTGTAGTCGGCGTCGACCAGGTCGTAGATCGGCCGGTCGTCGCGGACGATGGAGTCGAAGAAGAGGACGACTTCCTTGAGCATGGCGTCGCGAAGGTCCGGGTCGTAGCCGGGGAACTTGGCGGGGTCGAACTTCATCGCCTCGAGCCGGCGCACCTGGAGCCACTGGGTCGCGAAGTTCTCGGCGAGTTCGATCGACTTCGGATCCTTGAGGAGGCGGAGCACCTGGGCGTCGAGGTTCTTGCGGAGCGTGCCCTTTCGCGCCTCCTCGAAGAGCTCGTCGTCGGGCATCGTCGACCAGAGGAAGTAGCTGAGGCGCGAGGCAAGCTCGAACTCGGAGACGGCGTTGGTCTCCGCGGCGCCATCGGGCTCGATGCGGAAGAGGAAGTGCGGCGAGACGAGGAGCGCGCGGATCGGGAGCTTGAGCGCGGCCTCGAAGGAGGCTTCGTTCTTTTCGCCGACGTCGTAGAGCTTCAGGAGCTTGTCGACCTCGTCGCCGGCGACGGGCCGGCGGTAAGCGCGCGAGGCGAGCTTCGTCAGGATCGTTTTCGCGGCGTCGCGCTTGGTCTTCTCCTTGTCCGGCGTCGTGATGAAGATGAGTTTCTCTTTGATGGCGAGGTCGGCGATCTTCTTCGACGCGGTGACGTATTTTTCCATCAGCAGCGGCGGCAGCGAGAGGACGTCGCCGATGTTGTCGAAGCCGTAGCCGATGTCGTCGGCGGGGAAGTCGGCGTTGGGGTTGAAGTCGACGCCGAGGAGGTCGCGGACCGTGTTTCGGTACTCGGTGCGGTTGAGGCGGCGCGGGGGGACGCGGCCGGCCTGGCGCTTGCCCGATTCGTCGAGCTTGTCGAGGGTCGCTTCGATCCAGTCGGTGATCGTCGCGCGCTCGGCGGGCGTGGGCTGGGGCTTTTCCTTCGGCGGCATTTCGCGGGTGTGGAGCTTGGTGAGGACTTCCTTCCAGGCGGCGCGGGCCTCCTGGACCGATTTCTCGCTGGTGAACTTGGTGATGTTGAATTCGCCTTCGGGCTTGGTGGCGCCGTGGCAGGTGTAGCAGTACTTCTGGAGGAGGGGCTGGACTTTGGACTTAAACGCTTCATCGCCCCCAACCTGGGCCTTAGGGGGATCCTGGCGAGAGAAGGCGAAGCTGGAGGCGAGCAGGATGAGCGCGGCGGCGATACGGGTGGCCATGGGGCTGTCTATAGAACAGTCTCCCCATTATGGGCGGCGGGAATTTCGAGAATCGCGTGGTTGAGCGAACCGGCCGTTGAACCGTCTCGTTTGAGATGTGACATGCGCTGGACGCTCCGGACGCTGATCGCGGCAATCGTCATCGCGACGGCTCTCTTGTGCGTGACGGTTCCCATGGTGACGCACGCCCAGCGGAAGGGCCGCGTGGCTCGGTGCGCCGCGAACCTGCATTCGCTTTCGAGTGCACAGGAGGCGTACGAGGCGTTCTACGGCGGAGGCCTCGACGAAGTCGAATCGGGAAGCGGCTACTGGCTGGCGTTGACCCGCCACCAGCCGCCGCTTCTCGACGCGTCGACCGGCGTGCTGCAGTGCCCCGTGCGACATCAGGCGGACCGGGCGACCGATTACCGCGGACCCGCGAGACCGTGGGGCGGTCACTACAGCGATGAGCTCGTTGGGGCCGATTGCCCCGGGAATCACGGGCCGGGTCGGGGCGGGAACATTGTCAGTGTTTACGGCGAGGTCGTGGCGGTGGGCGAGGATCATCGCCTCTGGCGTCGCGCCGAGGATGAGACGCAGCCATGATTGGGCTCGTAGAATCTAGGGCGCTTGAAGTTCTGGGTGGCGGCCATCGTGCTTGGCGGTGCGCTCGTCGTTTGCATTGCGTGGTTCGTCGTGTCATTTGCAGCGGCGATTCGGAACGCGAAGACAACGCACTGCATCTCGAATCTGTGCCAGCTATGGAAAATGCAGGACAACTGGGCGCGTCAGCATGGCGGGCGCGACCATCTCATGATGACGCAGACGGGTGGCGACTTCTGGTTGGAGTTGACGGGGTCATCGCCACCGATCGTGGACCGGTCATTGCGCGATATCTTCGAGTGCCCCTTGTGCGAGTACCACGATGGATACACCGCCTATCGCGGCCCCGCACGCGACGTGAATGGCCTACTTGATGCTGACGCCGTCGGCGCGGACCTCCCCGGCAATCACGGTCGTGGCGAGGGTGGTAACGTGCTGCGGAAATCGGGCGACGTGATGACGGTCGTCGAAGGCGACCTTCTCTGGCGCCGCGCGACCGAGACGACGAAGCCCTGACCAGACTTCCGGCTACCGGCGCCACCGCGTACGGATTGGCTCGACTAGTCGAGACCCTCGACTCGCGTTCGCTCGCCCGGGACGTGATTAGCGGCTTGCGCCGCTAATCGAGCCAATCCTTGTCCTTCAGCTTCTTCGGCAGATACGTCGTCGTCAGGTACCGGAAATCCTTGTTCGCCAGCGCGTCCAGTTCGTACTTCAGCCCGCTCGCGAGCAGGTTCTTGATCTCCTTCTGCCACTCCTTCTTCTGGAACCAGTCGTAGGCGAGCAGCTCCTTCGCGCGGGAGATGTCCTTGTCGGTCAGCTTGATCCCGACGTTGCGCGGCAGCTTGTGGCTCTCGGGGTCGAAGCTCGACAGGCCGATGAACTTCGCGTCGGGGATCGCCATCCGCTGGCTCTCGAACGCGAGGCTGATCGAGCCCTGCTTGATGACGCTGTAGATGTAGTAGCCCCACGGATCGTTGTCGACCAGGACGTAGACGGGAAGCTTCTTCTCGTCGTTCAAACGGCGCGCCAAGCGGCGCACGCCGCGCGGCGGCTGGCCGTTGCCGGTCAGCAGGATGCAGTTGTGCCGCTTCCAGAACTTGTCCTCGGCGAGTCGGTTCCACTGCGTTCCTTTTTCGACCAGCAGCAGGAAGTCGGCGGTGCACTTCTTGATCTGGATCGCCGACGGCTCGACGATCGACGGAATCCCGTAGCCGCCCTTGCCGACTTTCGAGCAGTCGACGGTGTCGCCGTCGTCGACGACGGTGATCGGTCCGACCATGTTGCCGCGGTTCTCGGCGCTGACGTGCAGCTCCTCGCGCAGCGCGGTGAGGGTGACCTCGAGATCCTCGATGATCGGATCGCTCTCGTCCTGGTCGTCGAACGAGTTTTCGTTCGAGTCCTTCAGCGTGTGCTTGGTGCGGTAGTAGATTTCGCGGAGGCTCGTCGACAGCTCCTGGCGCTGGAGCTCGGCGAGGGCGTCGGCGACGAGCATCGTCTGCATGAACTTCTTCGCCATGCCGAGGTTGAAGAAGCTCCGCCCCTGCGTCGCCTTGCCCATCTCGATGAACCGCTTCTTCGGGTTGAAGCTGACGTTCGAGAGCGCGCGGACGGGGATCTGGAACTCAGGGTCCTTCTTCTTCGCCGCGGCGGCGATGACGATGTCGGCGAGGCCTGTGAGACGGTCTTCTACGCTGTCCTTCATTTCTTCACCTTCTTGGTGGCCTTTTTCTTCACCACGACCGCGCGACGAGTGGTTTTTCCTGTCCTGGTCGGCTCGACGGCGGGCACATCGACGGGCTTCTCCGGGACGGCGCCTTGAACGCCATCCGGTGTCACGATGATCGTGCTCTCCGGCGGCGGCGCGGCCTCCGCCTTCTTCTTCGCCGTCATCGCGTCGGTCTTCTCGCCGCCGGTGAGCTGCTTGGCGAGGGCGGTGAGCTGCTTCCTGAGCTTCTCGTCGTCGAGCTTGCCCTTCTTCAGGCGCTTGCAGGCGTCGGCGACCTCCTCGATGTAGGCCTCGAAGATGTTGCGGCGCTTGAGCTCGTCGAAGGCGTGGTCGCGCTTGCGGACGAACGTCGCGAGGCGGCGGCCGGCCTCGTTGAGCGCGAGGCGGATCTCCTTGCGGATTTCGTCGTAGTCGGCGATCGCTTCCTTGGATTCGGACGTGAACGGGACCCAGACGCTCGCCATGTGGATGAAGATGACGAGCGGGCCCTGCGGGAGGGCGCCGCGCGATTGGGAGAGGCCGTAGTTGCGCCACGACGTCTCGAGGACGGCTTTCGTCACGGCGCACGCGCCGGGCTGGTAGAGCAGCGGGACGCGGTTGGCGAAGCGCATGACGCGAGCGAGCTGCGCTTCGGGCTCCTTCTCCTCTCCTTCCGCGACGGGGAGGGCCTGCTCGGCCTCGGCGGCGCTCTGCTGGACCTGGCCGGTGCCGTAGGCGAGGCCGATCTCGATCGTGAACGGGTTGCCGCGGTAGACGGCGGGCGAGCGGCTGACGGCGGTGTAGAAGTCGCCCTTGATCTGCTTGTAGAGGCCCGCGAGGATCGCCTTCTCGCCGATCGGCGAGAGGCAGTCGGTCGGCGGGTTCATGATCTTCGTCGCCTGGATGCCCTTGTAGAGCTTCTCGGCGGCGTCGCCGACGCAGTGGCGCGGCTTCATCTGCGGGTTGAGCCCGGCGGCCTTGCAGATCTCCTGCGCGGTCTTCGGCGAGACGCGCGAGAAGTCGCTCGAGAGGAAGCCGCAGATCCAGTGGCTCTTCGTCTCCTGGAGCATCTTGAGCAGCACGCCGAGCTCGATGCCGTACGGATGGGGCTTGATCTCGCGCGGCGAGGGCGGCAGTTCGCCGACCATGCGCTCGAAGACGATCTTCTGGCCCTCGGGGTTGTGGTAGACGATGCGGGCGTGCGGGTTGGCGATCGAGGTCTGCTCGAGGAACTCGTCGACCGACGTGCGGCCCTTCTGGTAGCGGCCCTCGAGGTCGATCGAGACCGACGTGCCGTGCGGGCGGTCCCACTCGCAGTCCTTGTTGGCGAGCGTGCGCGGCTCGTTTTTCGCGGTGTCGATCGTGATCTCGACGTAGCGGGCCGATTTCTTCTCGCTGGTGCGCGAAATGACTTTGACCGGCTTGCCGGTGGTGATCTGGCCGTAGAGGCCGGCGGCGGAGATGCCGATGCCCTGCTGGCCGCGGCTCATGCGGAGGCGGTGGAACTTCGAGCCGTAGAGGAGCTTGGCGAAGATCCTGGCGATCTGGTCGGCGACGATGCCGGGGCCGTTGTCGATGACGGTGACGTTGAAGCGTTCGGCCTGGGCGACCGAGGGCGCCTTGGCAGGCGCCTGTGGACCGTTGACCGTCGGACCGTTGACCGTGGATGGTGCCACCACCGGAGCGTGGCCGTTTCCATTGGCGACCTTGATGACGACCTCGATCTCCGGCAGGATGCGGGCCTCTTCGCACGCGTCGAGCGAGTTGTCGACGGCCTCCTTGACGCAGGTGAGGAGGGCCTTGCGCGGGTTGTCGAAGCCGAGGAGGTGGCGGTTCTTGGCGAAGAACTCCGAGACGGAGATCTCGCGCTGTTTCTTCGCCATCTCCTCCGCGGTGACGCGGACGACTTTCGGCCCCGCAGCAGAGCCGGCTCCTGGGTCGCCGGCACGCTTCGGGGCGGGCGTGGGATCGAGCTTTTTGAGCTCGGGACGCGGATCGGGCTTCTTTGCTGGCATGGCGCCGCCCATGGTAATTCCCCCTTGAAACCAACCTAGGGGAACTGCTCGGCGCAGTGGATGACTTCCGGCAGGCCCCCTGTCTCTCCGGCCGGAGTATAGCCCATGGGCTGGGAGTCGTCAAACGTCATTTATAAATTATGAATCAACGGTTTCGGGGAGCATCGCGCGAACCGTGGGGCGGGATGCGATACTCATCCGTCACTGGAGAACCTCCATGAAAGCACTGACGGCGATTCTCGGCGTCCTGGTCATCGGATGCGTGGCGACGAACGTGATGCTCTTCCAGCGCGTGCGCGAGCTGGAGCGGAAGGCGCCTCTGAAGACCGGAACCGTGGCGGCCGGTTCGAAGTCGTCTGACGCGCCGGTGCCGGCCGACCGAATGGAGCCGGCGTCGGGGGATCCCGTTGTTCCCGCCCAGGGGACGGCGGCGCCCGCGCCCGTGGTGAGCGGGGCAGCGCGAAGCGGTGCGGAGTCGAAGCCGGAGATCACGCCCGCGATGAAGGCGGCGCTGGCGGCGGAGGTTGAGCGGCACATGAAGGAGAAGTACGGCGACCTGCCGCACATCGCGTTCCACACGATGGACGACCCGATCACGGTGATGGAGAAGGAACTCACGCTGACGCCGAACCAGAAGATGGCGATCGGCGACCTGTGGAAGAAGCGTGAGCAGGAGCTGATGAAGGCGTTCGAGGAGCACAAGATGTCGGAGCTGGGCGAGAAGGCCAAGGAGATCGAGGAGCGCTACGACGCGGCGATCAAGCAGCAGCTCGACATCACGCAGCAGGGGAAGTACGACCAGCTGAAGAAGGACGGGAAGCTGAATGGCGGCGGCGTCGTCTTTCAGATGGACGTGAAGTCGACAGAGAAAGACAAGTAGATCGGCGACCGAAAACAGCGAGGGCCGGGATCACGATTGATCCCGGCCCTCGTTTTTGTTTCTAGCGGCGACGGAGGAAGAGGAGGCCCATCAGGGCCAGGACGAGCATCCACGGCGAGGCGAACGCGCCGGCGCCGAGGGCGCACTTCATGTTGTTGCGCGAGCCGCCCGGATCGGCCGCGGCGAAGCTGAAGTCGAGCCCGCTCGGCTCCGGGTTGCCGCCGAAGGTGACGAAGGCGGAGACGGCGCCCAGCGCGTCGATCGTCCTCGCCTGCCAGTGGTAGTCGGCGGCGCTGAAGCCCCCGAGCGAGAAGGTCGCGATCGAATCGCTGCCGGTGGCGACCATGGTCCCGCTCAGGTTCGGCACGCCGGTGAAGGCTGTGCCGACCGGCTGGAGCTCGACCTGAATCCCGACCTGGTCGCTTTGCGGATCAGTGACGTTGCCGCGGAAGACGACGGTGCGGCTGCCGGCGGTGGCGCCGAGGGCGAGGGTCGTGATGCCGTCGGCCTCGAACTGGCCGCGCGTGGCGGTGGGGCCGAGGCCCGGGGGGTTGGTGGTGTTGCCCGCCGGGTCGCGGGCGAAATCGACTCCGGCCGGATCAGGGTTTCCACCGTAGGCAACCGGAGTGGGCTGCGACACGGTGTTGCCCGCATACGTGAGCGGCGACGGGGGTGCGGAGGAGTTGTCGCGCGTCCATGCCTGCCAGTGATACCCGCCGGGGAGCACGGCCGTCACCGGTGTGTAGGTGACTTGGTGCGCACCCGCTGCGGCGAAGGTGCTGTTCACCGAGGCGACGTTGGTGAACGCGGTGCCGACCGGCTGGACTTCGACTTCGAGACGGACAAGGTCGCCGTCGATGTCGGCGGCGATCGTGGCCTTGAAGATGATGCTGCCTTCCGGCGTAGCCGTGCCCACCAGGATCTGCGTGACGCCGTCGAGGCGGAACTGGCCCGTGGATGCCGTCTGCGTGATGACGGGCGCCGGCGGCGACTGGTTGGGGACGTTCATTTCGAAATCGATCGTCGCTGCCACATCGAACGGGACCCAGTTCGAGGTCGCCCCGTGGTTGTCGATGATGCGTGCCTGCCATTTGTACTGGGCGTTCGGGATGGGGTTGATCGTCAGCGAGCCCGCCGCACCGTTGACGGACGTGCCGACCTGGGTGCCTGTCGGCGTCCCGCTGAACGCCGCGCTGTCGATGACATGCTCCACCTGGAGCTGGACCGTATCGGCGGGATTCGGATCCACCATCGCGGTGTCGCGGAACGACATGGCGCGGGGCAGGGTGGTGTATGCCGGGGTGCCGGCCGGATCGGACACGAAGGCAGGCAGGATCGAGTGGCTCTGCTGCAGCACGGCGGGCGTCGGGTCCGTCGGCGGCAGGTTCATGTCCCACCGCTGAGCCTGCACGGGGAAGGGCGCCGCACCAAGCAGCAGGCGCCAGACCATGATGACGTGCGTCGTGCCAGAGCGAACGGCGATCGACGTGATCGGGAAGCCGAAGAACGAGCCGTTGTTGCCTGGACTTGAGACCAGGAGATTCGGCCCGGTGACCACGCCGGTGACCCCGTTGAGCTGGGCAGCCTCGATCTGATAGGTGCCCGTGCCGAAATCGTCGTGGTAGAAGACGATGTACTCGTTCAGCGAGGCGTTCCAGGCGCAGGCGACGTGGTAGGCGTCATCCGTCGCGCTCGGATCGGCGGAAACGGGAGAGGCGCCTTGCGGCACTCCCGTGCTGTTGGCGCGGCGCGTCATGGGGTCGCCGATCAAGGTTGCGTCGTATTCGTCCCACGCGACGAGGAACTCGCTGTTGGTCAGGTTCGCGCAGATGGACGGCTCTTCGCGCGTGAACGCCGCGACACCGCTGTCGTATTGCTGCAACGTCGCCCCGACGGCGCCCACCGTCGAGACCGTGCGGCCCTCGATGCGGTTCGTCGTTGCGTTGCGCCACACGACGAGGTACGTGCCGGCCCCGAACGCCACGGCCGGGAACCTATCGTCGCTCACGGTCGCCTGGATGTCGAACGTCGCCGTTCCGAAGGAGGGCACGGTGTTCGTGCTTGCGGCGTTGACAATGCGGCCCTTGATGTCGCCCGGGAACGGGGTGGTCGTAGAGTAAGCGCCCCACGTGACCAGCCAGTTCGTGCCATCGCACGCCACCCTGGGCGTGTAGTCATCGATCGTGGCCCCGCCGACGCCGCCGGAGATGTTGAACGGTGCCGCGCCACCCACGGGCGCGCCAGTGGCGTCGAGCACCATCCCGTTCACTTCGTTGGCGTTCGCGCCGGCTGTCGCCACCTCGTTGCTGCCGAAGATGACGAGGTAGCGATTGTTGGAGGGGTTCCAGGCGATGGAGGGCATGTACGTCGCGCTCGCGTCAGCGAGGATCGTCAACGTCGGCCCGGGCGAGCCGGTCGTCGGGTCGATCGTCAGGCCGAAGAGGTCGCTCGTGCCGGCGGCCGGGATCTCGTTGTAGACGAGGAAGTAGTTGCCCGCCGTCACGTTGAACGCCACGTCGTTGTTGTGGAAGACGGTTGCATTCGGGCTGGCCGGTGAGATCACGATGAGCGCCCCGATGGTCGGATCGACGACGATGGGATAAGACGCTACGGCGAGCCACGACTCGGGCACGTCAAACGTCATCACCCCCTGTGAGAAGGTCAGCGGCCTCGGGATCGAGGCACCGTTCGCGTCGATCACGACCACTTTGCCATAGGTCATTGCGGCGAGCTGGCCCTGCCAGAAGGTGAACTGATCCGACACCGTTCCGTCTTCAATCGGCCGATAGTCGCCACGCACGGCGATGTGAAAGCGGAGGTCTCCGCTCTCGGCGAGGGGAGAGGCGATCTCGAAGAACTGCTCGATCCCCTCATCGATCGGACGGAGCCTTTCGATCACGGGGCCGCGCGCCGCCGTCAGGTCCTCGCCGGACGCCAAGACGAATTGGGTGGCATCCCCGTTGTAGAACGAGGTGCCCCCCTGCTCGATCTTGGAGACGTTGAGTTCGTACGGCCTGCTTGTCGCACCGGTCTTGAGTTGGATGATCTCGCGGCCGCCGGCCATTTCCAGGCTCATTGAGTCCGAGTCGAAACCGAGCGTATCGCCCCGGACGACGCGCGTCGGGCGGGAATTTCGTACAGGTGCCGCGCCCCTCATCGGAAAGTAGCGAGGCTGAGTCAGCGCGCTGGCCTCGCTGCTGGCGGGCCAGACGGGACCCGGATGCAGCCGGGGAGGTGTCGCTGTGCGGCCGCGCCGCAATCCCCATGGCAGAGGCTTCCGGATCGTCGGCCGTCGCGCCGACGCGCTTTGACGGCGTATTCACGACCATCACACCAACGGCCATGATGGCCATGCCAAGCACCAAGATCGCGCGGTTCATGCAGTCTCCTCTAGAATCGCCCTGTTTTAGTTAACAGCTTCCAACGGAGCGAGCTTTTCGCATTCTGCGAAACCTGTGCTCAAATTTGAATGACAGAGATCCCCCAGGCCCTACGGAGAGTCGGGCGGGATTCTTCCCAAAAAAGAACGGGGCCGGGTTGCCTATCGCCGCCGGATGAACAGGACCCCCAGCAGCGCCAGCAGGAGCCACGGCGCGGCAAGCCCGCCCGCGGCCAGCGCGCACTTGATGTTGTTCGTCGATCCGCCCGGATCGCTCACGAACGTGAAGTGGACGACGGCGACATTGAACGCCGTCCACGCGCTCGAGTTGCCGTTGGTGTCGACCGCGCGGAATTGCCAGTGGTAGTCGCCATCGGCGAGCCCCGTCACCGCGACGGAGAGCACGCCGCTGGAGCCGCCGCCCACCGAGTGGGTCGCCACGTTTGAGAACGCCGTGAGCGCCGGCCTCACCTCGACCTCGAGCGTCACCGCGTCGCCGTCTGGATCGTTCACCGTCGCTTCGAGCTGGGCGCGGAACGTGATCGTGCCGCCGACGGCAACACTGGCGCCCGCGCTGTCCTTCTGGTCGGGCGTGACGGCGGTCGGAGCCGCGTTCGCCAGCCGCGTCACATCAATGCCGTTGCCGACCTGGAATTCGACGAACGCGCCCGCGAGGCCGTTCTCGTCTTCCGCCTGGACCTGCCACTGCCAGTTGCCCGGCGCCGCCATCGGCACCGTCACCTGGAAGGTGGCGCCGCTGGCCCCCAGCGCGCCCGTCGCGTCGATCGTTCCAGGGAGTCCAACGCCTGTGGCGTCGATGTCGACCTTGATGCGGACCTGGTCGCCGTCCGCGTCGGTGGCAATCGCCTGGACCACGATGCTGTTCTGGACCGTGGTGCCGGCCGGGGCGATCACGGTGACGCCGTCCATGCGGAACTGCTGGGGCGAGGTCCCCAGGACGATCGTGATCGTCGGGGCGGTGTTCGCCACCACGTTGAAGTCCGGATCGCCGGGCGGGAAGTCGACCCAGTTGGAAACCTTGCCGCCGATGTCGGCCGCGCGGGCGCGCCACTTGTAGCTGTTGATCGCGAGGCCGGCAATGGTCACCGTTCCCGTGGCGCCGCTGGCCATGAAGGCGGTCTCGGCCGTCGGGTTGCCGGTGAACGCCCCTGCGTTCGTGACGACCTCGATCTGGAGCTTCACCTGGTCGCCATTGCCGCCGTCGACCGTCGCCTTGAAAACGACCGTCGACTGGTTCGTGTTGCCGGCCGCCGCGATGACGGTGATGCCGTTGGACCGGAACTGGCCGAGCGTCGACGGATCGACCGGCGTGGTGTTGGTCGAGGTATCGATGCCGAAGTCGGTGGCGGCCGGATTCGTCGGCGGGTTCTCCGCGTTGCCGCCGAAGCTGGCCCAGGCCGAGACGGCGCTGTTCGCGTCGACGGTGCGCGCCTGCCAGTGGTAGTTCACCAGGTTGGTCAGGCCATTGACCGTGACGCTCGTGCTCGAGCCGCTCGCTACGAACGCGCTCTCGCCGCTTGGGCTGTTGACGAACGGCGTGCCGACGGGCTTCACCTCGACCTGGAGCTTCACGCTGCCGGCCGGGGCGTTGTCGGTCACCGTGCCGGTGAAGACGACGCCGGTCTCGTCGGTGTTGGCGCCGGTGCCGATGGACGTGACGCCGTCGAGCTTGAACTGCGCAAGCGCCGTCGGCGTCTGCGGCGCCGTGTTGAGCGCCGTGTCGACCTGGAAGTCGGTGCCGGCAGCGGCGCCGAAGTCGACCCACGACGAGGTCGCCCCCTGCGAATCGAGGGTGCGTGCGCGCCACATCCACGTGTTGTTGGCGAGGCCGGCGACGGTGACCGATCCCGTCGATCCGCTCGGGACGAACGACCCCGTCGCGGTGGGGGTGCCGGAGAAGGCGCCGGCGGTCGGGACGACCTCGACCTGGAGCGCGACGTTGTTCCCGTCGGCATCGGTGAGCGTCGCCTTGAAGACAACCGTGTTCTCGTTGGTCGTTCCGCCGGCGGCGATGGCGGTCGTGCCGTCGGCCTTGAACTGGGCGAGGACCGACGGATTGGCCGGAGCCGTGTTGCCGGCGGCAGCGGTCACGTTGAAGTCGGTGGCCGCGGGGTTGGTCGGCGGGTTCTCGGTGTTGCCGCCGAAGCTGACCCACGCGGAGGCGTTGCCGGCCGAGTCGACGGCGCGCGCCGCCCAGTGGTAGTTGGCGTTGGCGAGGCCCGTGACGGTTGCCGCCGCGATGCCGCCGCTCGCGGTCAGCGACGACTGGAAGAAGGTGATGTTGTCGATGACCGGACTGGCGGGCGTCGTGAGCGCGGTGCCCACGGCGCGGACCTCGACCTGGATGCGCCATTGGTTGCTCTCGGGATCGATCGCGGTGCCCTTGAGGATGACGCCGGTTTCGGTGGTGGAGCCGCCGACGAGGATGCCAGTCGTGCCGTCGAGCTTGAACTGGCCGAGGCCCGAAGGCGTGCCAGGAGCGGCGTTGGCCACGACGATGAAGTCAGGATCGACGGCCGGGTAGGGCGTGAAGGTCGGCGAGACGCCCGACAGGTCGCCCGTCGTGTCCTCGGCCCAGCACTGCCACTTGTAGCTGCCGGGAACGAGGCCGGTGACCGTCACGGTTGCGACGGTGCCGCTTGGCACGAAGCCGCTCGGTGAGCCCGGTGAATCGGCGCCGGTGAAGGCGCTGGCGATGGGCTTGACTTCGACGTGGAGCCTCATGTTCTCTGCCGCCTGGTGGGTGAGGGTCGCCTTGAAGACGACGCTGGTCTCGTCGGTGCCGCCCCCGTCCGGAATCACCGTGACGGTGTCGGCCTTGAACTGGCCGAGCAGGGTCGGCGCCAGCGGCACGGCGTTGGCGACAGCGAAATCGGTGGCCGCGGGGTTGGTCGGCGGGTTCTCAGTGTTGGGGATCGGTGTCGGGAAGCCGACCCAGGCGCTCGGCTGGTTGCTCGAGTCGATTGTCCGGGCGCGCCAGTGATAGCTCGTGCCGGCAACGAGGCCCGGGACGACGACGCTCGCGATCGCCCCGCTAGCCACGGGCGCTCCCGTGAGGATGCCGGTGTCATCGAATGCCGTGGCGACGGGCTTCACCTCGACCTGGAGGCGGCAGGCCTGCGCGCCCGGATCGGTGACCGTGCCGGAGAGCGTGACCGAGGTGTTGAAGGTCGTTCCGCCGACCGGGATGTTGCCCAGCAAGTCGCTCTGGTTGAGGAGCGTGGGCACTGCAGGCGGGCTGTCGGGGAGGCCGACCGCGAGATCGTCGATGAACCAACCCGCGAAGTTGTTGGCGATATCGTCGCCCGTGTTGAACGAGTAACGGATCTTGACCACGCCGGTCAGGCCGGTGAGCAGGATGGAGTGCGTGTGCCAGCTGCCCATGGCCGAGCACGGGCCCGCCTCGGGGGCTCCGCCGGTCTCCGCGAGGATGTACGTCGCGATGGTTGAGGCGAAGTCGTCGGCCGAGACGTCGATCTGGCGGATATCGAAAGTGGTGCCGGTGTCCTCGGTCTCGTAATTGCACGAGAAGACCAGGGTGGTGCCGCCGCTGGCGCCAAGATCGATGTTGGGCGATATCGCTTCGCCGTACGGGCCGAGAGGCGAGAGCGTGATGTCGTCGAAATCGGTGCCGTTGTTGTAGTTGAGGCTGTTGGGCGTGCTGACGAAGGAGACGTCGCCGATGCCACCGGCGCCGTCGCCGACGTTCGCCGGTGAGCCGTCCGCCGCCCAGACGACCGTCGTGCTGGTCGAGTTCACGGTCCACGCAAAGGCGCCGTCGAAATTGTCCGAGAAGATGGTGGTGACGAGCGCGTTGGAGATCACGGCGAAGTCGGTGGCCGCCGGGTTCGTGGGCGGGTTCTCGGTGTTGCCGCCGAAGCCGACGAAGGCCGAGATGTTGCCGGTCAGGTCGGCAGCGCGCGCCTGCCAGTGGTAGTTCGTGCCGGCGACGAGGCCGGTCGCGGTGATCTGGGCGACGCTTCCGCTGGCCACGAAAGCGCTGGCGAACTGGGGCGTGCCGGTGAAGGCGGTGCCGACGGGCTGGACCTCGACCTGGAGCTGCGCCGAGCTGTCCGCGTCGGTGATCGTGCCCTTCAGGATGATGCTTGATTCGTTGGTCGTCTCACCGACCTGGATGACGGTGGCGTTGTCGAGCTTGAACTGCTTCATGTTCGACGGCACGCTCGGGGCGGCGCCCGAGACGGCGGTCACGTAGAAGAGCGCCGACCAGCGGAACTCGACGCCGATTTCAAGGTCGCAGTAGAGGACGACCGACTGGCTCGTCCCGCTGCGCGAGGCGATGGTGGGCGCGAACTCCGAGTTGGTGGTGTTGGTGCCCTGGAGGCTGTTGGCGGAAATCGTGTCGGTGCCCGCGTCGACCTGGGCCAGGTAGATGTCGTGGACGACCGCCGTGAAGACAGTGCTGGTGCCCTCCGACCAGGTGATGACGTACTTGTTGTCGGTCGAGGACCACGAGGCATCCGGGAGCGTCTCGGTCTGCGTTCCATTCTGCAGCGTGACGTTGGCGGCGCCCTGCGCGACGCCCGCGGCGGAGACGCGGCGGAATAGGATGTCGGTGTTCGACGTCGCCAGCGGGGCGTAATTGTTCGCCAGCGTGTCCGATTCCCAGACAACGAGGTACTCGGTCACGGCCGTCGTCTTGGCGGCGATCCTGGGGTAGTCGTTGTCGACGGTGAGGGCTCCGGTGCTCAGCTGGGCCGGCAGGGAGACGACCGCGCCGGTGACTGAGGCGGCCATGATGGCGCGGACTTCGACGCCGGTGGCGTCCTGCGCCCATGCCACCAGCTGCGTGCCGCCGACCGAGTGGCACGCGCCGCGCGAGGCGTTGCCCGCCGCGTTGATCTGGAACGAGGCGCCGCTGACGACCCCGGCCGTGGTCACGTATCGGCCTCTCACGTTTGAGACGGTCGGGTTGAAGCCGGCCGTGTTGCCATTCGACCACACGACGAAGTAGTTGGTGCCGTTGAAGCAGGGGTCGGGATAGCGGTCGAACGTGGCCGCCGCGGAATCGGTGATGACGATGAGCCCGGTGCCGGCGTCGGCGCCCGCGTTCGTCAGCACGCGCCCCACCGTGTCCGACTGCGTCCCCGCGGTGATCAGCCGCCGCCATACCACGAGGTACTGGTTGGTCGTCGAGCACCACGTGACGGCGGGCTCGTAGTGGTTGTGGGTGGCGCTGTTCTCGATCGTCACGACGACGCCGAGGGGGGCGCCGGTCGTGGCGCTGAGGCGGCGGCCGTAGACGCTGACAATCGCGTTCAAGGGCGTCGCCTCGGTCCAGACGCAGAAGTACTCGCCGTCAGTCGCGTTGTAGCAGACGTCGTTGTTGCGCGGAATGGCGACGTTGTTTCCGTCCTGGTCGGCGACCAGCACGGGGAAGCCGACGACGGGATCGATGACGACGGGGTAGGCGGCGGTCGCAAGCCAGCCGCCATCAAGGACCATCGTGTAGCCGCCGTCGGCGAGGGAGAGCTCGACCGGCTGCTGGGCGCCCGCGGCGTCGATGGCGACGGCATGGGTGATCGTGAAGTGCTCGGCGCCGAACGCGCCGAACGAGAGCTTCGAGGGTGAGCACAGTCCGGTCAGCGCGGGGACGGAGCAGTCCAGCGAGCAATTCAGGACGAGGTCCCCAGATCCCACGGGATGCTGAAGATCAAAGAACTGCTCGACGCCGCCGGGGACCAGGCGGTAGCGCTCGACGAGGGCGCCGCGGTTGAAGCGGGCTTCGTCGCGGTCGAACGACGGCTGCGAGGCGCCGCCCGAGGCGACCGTCGTGCCGCCGGCTGTTGCGCTGGTGAACGCGAGGCGGAGCGAGTCGCTGCTGTGCCGGCGAGCGAGCGCAACGCCGTCGGCGCCGACCGTCGCGTACCCGCCGGCCAGGCGGGCCGTGCCCGCGTGGTTGCGGACGATCCACTGCTGAGCTGGCGAGGCGGCCTGGCGGCGTGACCCGGCGGAGAGGGACGCATCGCCGGAGGCAAGCGTCGAGGGATCGACATCGCCCAGCGCGGCACGGACCAGCGCCGCTTCGGCCCGCTCTTTCGGGCTGACGAGACGGCCCGGCGAAGCCGGGGAGTTCAGGGAGGTCGTCCCGATTCGCGCCACGGCAAGCGGGCGCCTTGAGACGCCCACGCCAATCAGGATCGCGCACACGGCCAGGAGAGCGGTCGAAACCGAAACGATCGTCGTGCCCCGTCTCATAACATCTTCCTTCCGTAGCTTTCGAATCTCGTCCTAGAACGCCAGGTCGATGCTCCCGGTGAACATCAATCCGCCCGAGAGCTCATTGATTCCGAATCCAGACCCGCCCTGGATCCACAGGGCATCGTTCAGCTTGAAGCGGCCGCCGGCCGTCACGCGCGCCGTGAAGTCGCCCAGGCCGTCGACACTGCTCCACGGCGAGGTGTTCCCCTGGAACTGCAGCAGCGCCACGAGCCGCTCGCTGAACTTGTAGGCCATCCCGGTCTGGAGCATGAAGCAGACGTTCGCGTCCTCGCCCGGCTCGAAGAGGTCGGCGCTTCCGATCGGGATCACCGGCCCCAGGTTCAGGTGCAGCGCGAACTTCTCGCTGAACCGCTTCGTGAGGAGGAAGATCAGGGCGATGTCGATCGTCTTGGACGTCACGAACGCCTTGTCGTTGGCGAGCGGGACCTTGATCTCGCCCAGGATGCCGAGGTTCGCGAACTTCGTCTCGAAGAGGTACTTGCTGCGGAGCACCAGCTCGCTGAAGGCGAAGCCGCGGTCGGCCGTCGGCACGATCTGCGCGCCGTTCTGGAAGACGCGGATCGGGTCGCTTCCCGTCTGGAGCAGTTCGCCCATCGTCAGCCGGCCGCCGAGGACCCACTGGTTGGTGAGGCCGTAGTTGAACTCGAACGACTCCTCGTGCATGTCGGCCTTGTAGTTGCTCGGCCCGCCGCTGGAGTCGTCGCTCCAGTCGGTCGTCTGGATCTCGATCCAGAGCCGCGCGTCCCACGTCTCTTCGGGAATGCCGATGGCCTCCTCGAACGGAGGCAGACCCATCAGTGAATTGAAGCCGCCGTTGTTGGAGGTCTTCAGGGGGCTCATCTGCGAGGCGGCCCAGTAGTCGGGCTGTCCACCCGTGCGCGGCTTCCTCTTCACGGGCTGGGGCTGAGGCTGGGGCTGCGGGCGGTCCTGCGGCGGCTTCTCGGTCGGCTTCGGCTGCACCGCGGGCGTCTTGCCCTGCCACGGCGGCGCTCCCGTCCAGCCGCGGGCACGTGCTTCGCCGAAGGCGCGCTCGGCGCCTGTCTTGTCGCCCTGGTCGTAGAGCATCTCGGCGCGAAGCGAATAGGCCTCGGCGAGGTAGCGCTCCGCCGCGGCGCCATTTCCCTTCTTCGACTCCGCCTCGGCCTTGTCGAGCAGCTCGCGGATGCGACCTGCCTTGTCCTGCGTGTCGGAGGCGATTGCCGCGCGGAGTTCGTCAATCGAATCGCCTCGTTCGTCGCCGCCCATCAGGAGCGCGGCCATTGCCAAAAGGCTGACCATGACACCCTCCAGCTAGGGAAGGCCCCAAGATGCACCCAAAGAAGACCCGTGCGTCCCCACCCATGCCCCGGAATGAAGTGCGGAACTATAGCAAATCTCCTTTGAACCAATCAAGCCGAAGAACGCGCGCCCGGATTCCGCGCCGCGAACTCGCCGCCATCCCTTACAATTCAATTAATGGAGAAGCAGACCTACAGCCTCAGCGAGGCGGCGCGCGACTTCAAGCGGACGACGGTCGAACTCACGGAGGCGATCCGGAACGGGCTGCTCCCCGCGGTGATGGTCCACAACACCGGCGAGTTCCAGATCCGCGCGGAGGACCTCGCCGCCTGGCTCAAGACGCAGAAGGCGGACTTCATCCCGGGCTCCGACGCGCGCGTCAAGGTTCTGATCATCGACGACGAAATCAACTTCGCCAACATCATCAAGCTGGAGCTCGAGCGGGACGCGCGGCTCACCGTCCGCTATGCCTCCTGGGGCCGCGACGGGCTGCGCATCGCCGGCGAGTTCGAGCCCGATCTCTGCCTCATCGACTTCATGCTTCCCGACACCACCGGCGAGCAGGTGCTCGCGGCGCTGCGCGGGCTCCAGTCGGCGCGCAACGTGAAGGTGGTCGTCTACTCCGCGCACACGCGGGAGGCCATCGCATCGAATCCCGACCTCGAAGAGCGGCTGCAGAAGCTCGGCGCCGATGAGTTCATGTCGAAGTCGGCCGGGCTGCGGGCGCTGCTCGTGAAGGTCTACTCGCTGCTCAACCTGGAGACGACGACGAAGGTCGTGCGGCGGCCGGGGATCGCGAAGTCGTAGACGCAAGAAGACGCAAAATAACGCAAGAAGAGGGGCGCTATCGATCCATTTGCGTCGGCTTGCGTCCTCTTGCGGCTCGTACGTCCGGAGGCTACGCCTTCGCAGGTGCGGCCTTCGCGGCCGGCTTCACGGCGGGATAGACGCTCACCTTGCGGCCGCCCTCGAACTTCACCACTCCGTCGATGAGGGAGAAGAGCGTCCAGTCGCGGCCCTGGCCGACGTTGAAGCCGGGCCGGTAGCGGGCGCCGACCTGGCGGATGATGATGTTGCCCGCCCGGACGACCTGGCCGCCGTACTTCTTGACGCCGCGGCGCTGCGCGTTGGAGTCGCGTGCCTGCCGCTCAACGGAGCCGGCGCCTTTCTTGTGAGCCATGGAGCGGGGAACTATATGGGTTGCAGCGATCCGAGTCAATACACCAGCGGAAACCGCGAACGAATGGGGATGGCGAAGGCACTCCTGCCTGGACATTTGTCAGGATTCCGCAATGCCAAGGTCATCCGGCGGGGTTACTAAGACGGAGCGGGGCTCACCCCCACGGAGGCTGTCATGGCTCGTCAACTAACCGCGCTCCTCATCTTCTTCGTCATGGCGGCTCCCTCCGCGTTCGCGCAGGACAAGGGCGGAGGCGGTGGCAAACCGCCCGACGGCGGCGGAAGCTCCGGCAAGATGCCGCGCGACACCGGTGGAAACAACGGTGGAAACAACGGCGGGAACAACGGTGGCAACAACGGGAAAGCGGAAGAGCAGCCGGGCCCGACTTGGAAGCCGACGCTCAACGACTCCGTCACGGCGGCAACCGCCACCGAGAAGTACATCCTCTATTACGTCTACCCGCCGACCGAGCTGGCCGACCCCCTCGCCTTCAAGATCAAGGACATCGTGGAGGCCTCCACGGGCAACTGGGTTTTCACCAAGCGCCCGCTCGCCAAGGACGACGCCGAGCTGAAAGAGCTCAAGGTCACGACCGCCCCGACGATCATCGGCATGGACAAGTTCGGCAACGAGTTCAAGCGGACGACGACGATGTCGAGCCCGGCGATCCTCTCCATCCTCAAGACGACGCCCGAGGCGGTCGTGAAGTTCAAGAGCGAGCTCGCCGCGAAGTGGAAGGACGCCAAGGAAACCTCCGACGAGGCCAAGGCCCTCCGCCTCCTGGTCGAGATCTGCACGATGGGGAAGAAGGGCTACCCGGAGATCGAGGACTCCTTCGCCAAGGTGAAGGAGTACGGCGAGAAGCGGCTCAAGTCGATCGAGGCTCTCTTCACCAGCGACGAGCCCGCGGCGGTCAAGGCGCTCCAGCAGATGCTCACCGACTTCAAGGGGACGCCGCCCGCGTGCGATGCCGAGATCTGGATGGCCAAGCGCGAGCGCGAGGCGAAGCTCGCCTCCGCCATCACGCGGCTCCTCAAGGTCATGGCGAAGGACGACAAGCACTTCAAGGACCAGGCCGACGCGGCCCGGGCGCTGCTCGACGAGATCGTCGCCGACGGCCTCCTGCGGGTCGACGCCGCACAGAAGGCGGCGGCCGGAGGCGAGATTGACGCGGCGAAGTCCTCGCTGCGCAAACTGATCGAAACGTACAAGGGAACCGACGTGGCGAAGAAAGCGTCGGAAGCCCTCAAGAGCATGGAGCAATAGCGATGATCACACGTCTCCTGGCCGGAATCCTGACCTTCGCCGGCGCGCTCGATGCGTGGGCGCAGGGCGGCAGGGGCCGCGACCAGCGCGTCGACTGGCACGAATCGGTGCCCGACCCGGGCGGCCTTACCAAGGGGTCGGCGAAGCGGTTCGTGCTCATTTACGTGCGCACCGCCGAAGAGGCCGCCGACCTGACGGAGTTCCGCAACACCGACATCGTCCAGGCGTCGCAAGGCTCCTTCACGTTCGTGAAGATCGCCTACGACAAGGAGAGCGCCGAAACGAAGGAGTACCGCATCCCGTCGGCGCCAATGCTCATCGGCTGCGACAAGTACGGAAACGAAGTCACACGGCAGATGGGGATCGACATCGTCAAGCTCCGCGCGATCATCCAGGGCGTGCCCGACCTGGTGGCGAAGCTCGAGGCGACGATCAAGTCCGCCGCGACGAAGGCGGACGAGGCGGCGAAGCGCGGCGACCGCGCGGCGACCGTCAAGGCCTGCCTCGACGTGCTCAAGCTCGCTCACAAGGGCTATCCGGAGCTTGAAGCGGCGGCCAAGAGGATCGAGGCGCTGGCGGCCGAGGAGTTCAAGAAGGTCGAGATTGCCGCGAGCGTCGATGACGCCAAGGCGATCGAGGTGCTCGAGGCGATCGCGAAGGAGTTTACGGGCGCCGCTCCCTCGGCCCAGGCCGAGATCCAGATCGCGATGTTTGATCTCAAGGCCGGCAGCGTCCAGGCGGCGATCGCGCGGCTCCTGAAGGTCGTGAAGAGCGCGTTCAAGAAGGAAGCCGAGGAGGCGCAGAAGGCGCTCGACGCCATCAGCGCCGAAGGCGTCGACAAGATTGCGACGGCCCAGCAGTTCGCCGCGCAGGACAAGGAGAAGGCCAAGGAGCAGCTTCGCAAGCTGCAGAAGGACTACGCGGGGACCGAGGCGTCGAAGAAGGCGCTCGAGGCGCTCAAGGCGGTCGAATAACAGGGCACGGAATTGCGCGCTCGCGCGTCTGATACTTCATGAAGCCGGCACTCCTGGCTCTCCTTCTTTTCACTCCGCAGGACGACCCTGTCGCCGTCGTCCGCAAGGCGCTCGCCAAAACTGAATCGGCCAGCTACTCCTACACGGTCTCGGGCCGGTTTGACCGCACGGGCGAGTTCGTGCCGCCCGCGATCCTCACGGCCCGAATCGGCACGCTCGAAGCGGCGCGCAACGGCGGCAACCTCATCATCAAGTGGCCCGACGGGAAGTGGAAGACGTCGGCTGAGCTCGTCGGCGAGGAGCTCGACAAGCGCGACCAGGAGACGATCGACAAGCTGCGGACCCTCCAGGAGGGCGAGGCCCCGCACGCCCGGGTCCGCGAGCTGCTCGACCTCGTCGAGAAGGGGACGAAGGGCGACGACGCCGACGTCGACAAGACGCCGTGCAGCGTCTTCGCGATGAAGTTCTCGAAGGAGCGGCTGAAGCTCTATCTCGAAAAGCAGATCGAGACGGCCGTCGCGCGCGGGTCGATGCGGAAGCCCGACGTGGTCAAGTGGTCGACGCTCGAGGGCAGCCTCAAGGTCTTCGTCGAAAAGAAGGAAGGATGGCTCGCCCAGGTCGTCGATGAGCGGACGGTGAAGATCGAGTACAAGCAGTCGGCGTCGGGCGACCAGAAGGTCTTCGAGTGCAGGTTCGTCTACGACTTCAACGGGTGGGGGAAGTCCACGGCGGGCATTCCGGCCGAGGTGAAGGAGAAGCTGGGGATCCCGGTCGAGAAGAAACGGTAGCGCCGGCGCTTTCCCCGAATTCAACCCGCCAGGAGCTTGTCCTCTTCGACGTAGTCGTTCGGCTTCTCGCCCTCGGGGGGATTCGCCCGCTCCCACGCGATGGTCCGGCGGAGCGTGTCGGCGAGCGGGACGGCGTCGATGGCGCCGAGTTCGGCGATGCGCGCGGCGTCGAGGACGAAATCCTGGCGCGCGTCGATGTCCTCGGTGAGCGCGGCGGGGAGCGACTCCTGCGGGAACGTCGCGATGCGGCCGGCCCAGCCCGCCTCCTTCGCCACGAGGCGGATCCAGTCCTCGGTCGACCACGCGTGATCGGCGACGTTGTACGGCTTGTTCGCGCCCGATTCGACGGCCTTGGCGATCCACTGGGCGGCGTTCTCGACGAAGACGCGCGACGCGCGATGTGCCGCGACGACGCGGTCGAGCAGGATCGCGGGGCGTTTGTCGTCCATGCGGCGGAGGTGGGCGCGCAGCCGGCGCTGGCCGTCGCCGGGGCCGTACACGATCGGCAGCCGCACGACGGTGCCGCCCCCCGCGAGGACCAGCCGCTCGACGAGCAGCTTGTCGTAGCTGTCGCCGAGGCCGGGCAGCACGTCCTTCAGCGGATAGAGCTTCTCCCGCACCGGCGCGTCCTCCGTGAGCGGGACGGGGTCGGGCTCGCCGGGCTCGGTCTTGATGAGGCGCGCGTACGCGCGGTAGACGTCGGCGCTCGAGACCGCGACGATGCGGCGGCCGCGGAAGAGATCGACGACCGACTGCGCGTCGGCGTCGGTCATCGCGATCATGTCGAGGACGGCGTCGAACGACGTGAGAGCGTCGCGGTGCGCCGCGAGGTTCCTGCGGTCATCCACGATTTCACGCACCCCTTGAGCGTGGGAGGGTGGGAGGGTCGTCTTGCCCCGGTGGAAGCAGGTCACCTGGTGCTTCGCCGCGAGGAGGCGGACGACGTGGGGGCCGATGAAGCGGGTCCCGCCGATGACGAGGATTCGCATGTGGAGGAGAAGATCAGAGATCGGAGATCAAAGATCAAAGAAAAGTGGAAAGAGCAGAGACGAGAGACGAGAGAGGGCTACTTGGGCTGGGCGAGCGGGGAGTCCGCCTTCTTCGTGTCGGGCGGCAGGTCGACCGGCCTGGGGATCATCAGGCGGTCGCGGTCCTGGCGGAAGAGGTAGGCGTCAACGGCCGCGCCGAGCTCCTCGGCGGCGACGCGGCGATCGCGGTTCTGCTCGGCGATGTCGGCCTGTGCGGCGGCGATCCCGAGGCCCGCGGCGCCGGCGCCGGCGAAGCCTGCGCCGATCGCCCGCTTCGTCGAGTTGCAGCTCTCGAGCAGCTGGGCGCCGACCGCCGACGAGCCGACGCCAAGGTTCGCGGTAAGCGTGGAGCCGGACGGGTAGTCCCACGGGGCAGGGGGCACGTCGTAGCCGGCGCGCGACGAGCACGCCGCAAGAAGGAGCAAACTGAACGGTACGAGCTTCATCGCCTCAGTTTACTCGAAGCCGAGCGCGGCGGGTCGGAGCTTGATGAACTCCTCGAAGCTCCAGCTCTTCTTCGGTGACGGGAACGTCCCGGGCGGCACCACGGAGACGGTCAGCTCCCCGCAGTCGACGAGCAGGAAGTCGTGCTCGTTGTCGCCGACGTAGGTCGAGATCCCGAAGCTCTCGAGCCCGTCGTCGCCGGCGAGCATCTCCTGGAAGATGATGCGCGCGAGATAAGGCTCGTCGTTCCAGCGCTCCTTGCCGCGTTTGAGAGCGGCCTGGAGGATGGCGGGCAGTTCGGAGCCGCCCCAATGCGTGTAAAGGTAGAGGTACGACTCGGGGGTCGACGCGCCCGGCCCGCCCGCGCTCTGGCGGATCACGATGTTGCCGCGATCGCCCATCTACGTCCTCTTCGCCGGTTCGACTTCGCGCCGCTGCGCGGCGCTTCCGCTCACCGCAAGCTCGCCGTTCACTTCTTCCTCGCTCGTTCCTTCAGCTCCGCCAGCTTCGCCAGCGCCTGCAGCGGCGTCAGGTGGTCGATCTCCAGCTTCTCCAGCGCATCGCGGAGCGGGTCCTTCGCCGCCGGAGGCGCCTTCGGCGCGAACAAACTCAGCTGCGCCAGGTCGCCCTGCTTGCGCTTCGCCGCCGCGATCTTCGGCCGGTCCTCCTCGTTCAGCGCCAGGCTCTCGAGCTGCGCGAGAATCACCTTCGACCGCTCGACGACTTCCTTCGGAATCCCGGCAAGCCGCGCCACGTGGATGCCGTAGCTCTTGTCGGTGGCGCCCTCGAGAATCTTGTGCAGGAAGACGATCGAGTCGTCCCACTCGCGCACGGCGACGTGCAGGTTGCGGATCCCGCGCTTGACCGCCGCGAGCTCCGTCAACTCGTGGTAGTGCGTCGCGAAGAGCGTCCGCGCGCCGATCCTGTCGTGCAGGTGCTCGCAGACCGCCCACGCGATGGAGACGCCGTCGAACGTGCTCGTCCCGCGGCCGATCTCGTCGAGCACGATGAGGCTCTTCGCCGTCGCGTTGTTGAGGATCGCGGCGGTCTCGTTCATCTCGACCATGAACGTCGACGCGTCGCGCGTCAGGTCGTCCGACGCGCCGATGCGGGTGAAGATGCGGTCGACGAGCCCGATCCGCGCCTTCGCGGCCGGCACGAACGAGCCGATCTGCGCCATCAGGACGACGAGCGCCGCCTGCCGGATGTAGGTGCTCTTGCCGGCCATGTTCGGGCCGGTGATGACGAGGACGATCGGACCCTCGCCGACGACGATGTCGTTGGGCACGAACTTCTTCGCGCTGATTCGCTCCAGCACGGGATGGCGGGCGTCGCGGACCTCGAGCGCGCACGAGTCGTCGAGCTCCGGCTTCACGTAATCGTGCTCCTCGGCGGCCTGGGCAAGGCTCGCGAGCGCGTCGAGCTCGGCGATGGCGCGGGCCGTGCGCTGGAGCGCCGGGATCTCCCCGGCGACCTTCTCGCGAATCGCGAGGAAGAGCGCGTGTTCGAGGTCCTTCGCCCGGGCGTCGGCGGTGAGGACCTTCGTCTCGTACTCCTTGAGCTCCGGCGTGATGTAGCGCTCGGCGTTCTTCAGCGTCTGCTTGCGCACGTAGCCGGCCGGGATCTTCTCGGCGTGGACGTTCGTGACCTCGATGTAGTAGCCGAAGATCGAGTTGTAGCCGACCTTGAGCGACGGGATCTTCGCCCGCTCCGATTCGCGCTTTTCGTAGTCGACCAGCCACGTCTTCCCGTCTTTCGCGAGGCCGGAGACCTCGTCGAGCTCCGCGTTGAAGCCGGGGCGGATGATGCCGCCGTCGGTGATGACGTTCTGCGGCTCGTCGAGGAGCGCCTTCGCGAGATGGTCCCAGAGCGGCATGTGCAGGCCGACCTGCTTGAGGTCGAACGGCATCCGAAGGGCGCGGATCCGCGGCATCATCTCGAGCGACCGGCGGAGCGCGACGAGATCCCGCGGCGGGACGCGGCCGGTGCCGACCTTCGCCAGCACGCGCTCGAGGTCGCAGATCGACTTCAACGCCTCCTGGAGCTGGAGGCGCGTCTGGCGCTGCTCGACGAGTTCGGCGACCGCGGCCTGGCGGCGCCGGATCGCGTCGAGATCGGCGAGCGGCGAGGTCACCCAGTCGCGGAGCAGGCGCGCGCCCATCGCGGTGTGGGTGCGATCGAGCACCCAGAGCAGGGATCCGTTCCGGTCGCCGGTGCGCTGGACCGCGGTCAGCTCGAGCGCCGACTGGGTCTGGCGATCGAGGACGACGCGCCCCGCGGCGGAGTGCTTCTCGAGCTTCGTGACGTGGTCGAGCGGTCCGCGCTGCGTCTCGGTGACGTAGTGGAGCACGGCGCCGGCGGCACCCAGGCCGAGCTTCAGGTCGGCCGAGCCGAAGCCGTTGAGGTTCGCGACCTCGAAGTGCTCGCAGAGCTGGCGGTTGCCCGATTCGGGGTCGAAGTGGAAGTCGTCGAGGATCGTGACGATCCCGCCGCTGGCGGCCTTGATCCGCTCCGAGAGCGACTCGTCGCCGATCAGCGTCTCGGCGGGGGAGAGGCGGACGAGCTCGTCGGGGAGGCGGGCTTCATCGAGGTCGGCGGCGCAGAACGCGCCCGTCGACATGTCGATCCACGCGAGCCCGGCGCGGCCCTTCAAGGTCACGGCGGCGGCGAGGTAGTTGTTCCGCTTCTCGTCGAGGATCGTCTCCTCGACGAGCGTGCCGGGGGTGATGACGCGGACGACGGCGCGCTCGACGAGGCCTTCGGCGTCATCGGCATCCTGGGTCTGCTCGCAGACGGCGACGCGGTGGCCGGCCTTGAGCAGGCGGTTGATGTAACTGGCGCTCGAGTGGTGCGGGATGCCGGCCATCGGGATGCGGCTGTCGCCTTTCTGGCGGGACGTGAGGACGATGCCGAGCACGCGGGAGGCGACTTTCGCGTCCTCGTTGAACATCTCGTAGAAGTCGCCGAGGCGGAAGAGGAGCACCTCGGTGGGGTGCTGGGCCTTGATGGAGGCGTACTGCTCCATCAGCGCGGATGCCATGGGGCAGGAGTATAGGGGAGAGAGGGAGAGAGGGAGAGAGAGAAAGAGGGAGAGAAGAGGGAAGAGTGGAACGGGACGCGTCTTGATAGATGGCCATGAAAACCCACGTTTTCTTGACGCTGGGGCGGTCTGGCGGCATTCTTGCGGGTCTCATGCGAGCGATTTTTGCCGGGATGGCGGTGTTGCTGCTCGCGGCCTGCGGCAATCGCAACGCAACCCTGCTGCCTCCCAAGCGCACTGGTTTCGATCCTGCGCAGCAGGCACCGCCGTGGGCGAACACCCAGCGGCTGCCCAGCGAGACGATCGCGATCACGGCGGAGGGGGAGCGCGAGCTGAAGGTCTGGGAGCGGACCGTGCTCGAGTACGCCGACAACTCCTCGCTGATCAAGATGAGGCAGGACGCGATCGACGTGCTCAAGCTCCTCGACGCGCGCTATCGCGAGGCGGGCCAGCACGAGCCCTACGTGATGATCGACTACCGCCGCCACCTGGCGGAGCGGATCGCGTACGAGGCCGAGCGGCTGCGGCTGATCGATGCGAAGATATCGCAGAAGTAGCTGGTAGCTAGTGGGGAGCAGCTACTTTATCTTGGCGTCGATCTTGCTCTTGCGCCCCCTCAGCGCCTCCAGGAACGTCCCCATCTGATCGGCCTTTTTCGCGTCGCCGCCCGTCGTGAAGTTCGTGCGCGCGCTTTCGAGCTTCGTGCGGCACGTCTCCGCCTTCGCCGCGAGCGCCTTGAGCGCCGCCTGGTCGTCAGGCAGGTTGTTCACCGCCGCGGCGATCTCCTTGAAGAGCGGCAGCGCTTCATTCAGCTCTACCGTGCCCTGATCCATCGCCTTCTGCTCGGGCGTCCGCGTGTCCTTCGGCGGTTCCTTGGGCGGCTCCTTCGGCGGTTCGGTGGGAGGCTCCTTCGGGGGCTCCTTGGGGGGTTCCTTCGGCGGCTCCTTCTTCTCGGGGAAGGCGGGCCGCGACTTGTAGTCGTCGCCGTAGGCGGCGAGCTCCGTCGTCGACTGGCCCGCCTGCGACCGGGCGAGCTTGTTGGGGAGGTCGCGGTTGTACCACGTCTTCGTGGTCTGCCCGAACGCCTCGGCGTCGACGACCACGCAGGGCGTCTCCTTGTCGGCGATCTTGATCGTCTCCTCGGAGATCTTGGTGGCGCGCATCGTCGCGGCGCCCTCCATCTTGAGCAGGTAATCCTTCGCGGGGCCCTCGGCGGCGATCCACGTCTTCGTGGCGGTTCCGCCCGCCTTCGACTCCCACACGATGCACTTTATGCTCGTGCCGCCGACGTCGATCGTCTCCTCGCCGACCTGCGTCGCGTCGCCTGCCGTGAAGGGGATCTTCGTCTCCGGCGTGGCGTTCTTCATCCCCATCATCAAGCTCTCGCCGGCGATGATCGCGTGATCGTCCGCAACCTTGACGAGCCACGTGTCGGAGTATGACTCCGTCGTGTTCTGGCCCACCACCATGGTCATCTTCATCCGCCACCAGGAGCCTTCCTTCAGGCTGCCGAACGGATTGACGGCCTTCGCGGGCTCCTTTGGCGGCTCCTTTGGCGGCTCTTTCGGCGGTTCCTTGGGAGGTTCCTTCGGAGGTTCTTTCGGCGGCTCCTTTGCGATCGTCGATTCGGGCAGCGCGGGACGCTTCGACGGGTCGTTGCCGCTGGTGACGAGCTCGATGGTCATCTCGTCCGACTGCATCTTGAAGAACCGCATCGGCATCGAGAAGCTCATCCAGTAGGTGCGCTTCGACGCCTTGCCGGCCGGCTTCACCGTCAATTCGGTCTCAACCTTCACCGCGCGCCAGCCGCTGCCGTTCCAGGTGAAGTTGTCGTCGACGCTGATCGACGTGACGACCTCGGAGAAGTCGTCGCTCTCGGTCTTCAGGTTGGCGAGTCCGGCGCCGGGCCCTTCGCGGCAGACCCAGATCGTCTTCAGTTTGCCGGCCGTCGTGATCTCGATCTTGCGCGCGAGAATCTCCTTGTCGCCGACCTTCACGTTCTCCTCGGCGCCTTCTTTCACCTCGTCGCCCAGCAGGGGCGAGGTGGTCTCGCTCTCGCCGTGGGAGCTGATCGTCTTGACCGTGATGGTGTTGTCGTCCTTCTTCACGACGACCGAGTCGGCGTAGAGCACGCCGGCGGGCATCGTCGTCTTCCACCGCCACCAGTCGTTCGGCTTGAGCGACGCGTAGGTGCTGATCTTCTTGATGTCGAAGGGGGCCTGCGCGGGCATGACGGGCGGGGGATCGGGGTTCACCGGCAGCGGGGTCGCCTTCTCGATCTCCTCGACGATCGTCTTCCACTCCACGAGCAGGTCGTCGATCTTCTTCAGGGCGGGGGTGATCTTGTCGATCAGCTCCTGCACCTTCGCCGCGTCGCAGGTGATCGCCTTCGTGGCGCCGTCGGGCGCGGAGAGCGCCTCGTGGGCCTTCTTCAGGTCGTCGGCGTTCTTGCCGAGGCGAATCTGGTGGCTGCGGAGTCCGCTGTCGGCCAGCATCGCGTGCCGCTTCTCGAGCTTCTTCTTGTCGTGCGTCTCGCGCATCTCCTTGAGTGTGCCGTAGATGTAGTCCGTGAAACTGGCGGCGTTCGCCGACGCGAACTTGTAGAGTTCGTCGATCTCGGTCGGCTCCGGCGCCTTGGGCTTGGGGGCGTCTTCCTTGCCACTGATCTTGCTGTAGAGGACGACCCACATGTTCCGGCCCTGGCCGTCCTTGCGAAGGAAGCCGAGACCGACCATGCCGGGGATGACGATGAAGAAGATGAGGATGACGAGGTACTTCGCCGCCTTGCCGCCGCCCTTCTTGGGGGGCGCGGCGGCGGGGGCCTTCGCGGTCATGCGCGTGCCTGGCCGGGCGCCGAGCCGCTGAGGCAGGCCGGGACGGGCGGGCGGGAGTTTCGTCGGCGGCTCGGGCGGCGGAGGCTGCGTCGGGGCCTCGTCGGGAGGCGGACCGTCGGCGCCGCTCTGCTCGAGATCCTCGGTGATCTCTTCGGCTTCGAATTCCTGCGGCTCGTTCTTCTCGTTGGGCATCACTTATTCCCCTGGATGATCTTCTTAGCAGCCATAACGGTGTCGCCGTACGAGGAGTTCATGAATCCTTGCTTGCCGTTGGACTTGGTGTTCGCCTCGTTGATGTCCTCCATGCCCTTGTGGTAGAGATCGAAGCCCTCCCGGAGCTTGGTCACCATCGATGTGCGCTTGTCGTCGGGAAGGCTCTCGCTCCAATTGGAGAGCACGCCCTTCATGATCGCCACGCCGTCGGCGCAGTTCTTTTCGCCGCGGGCGACGAGGCCGCTGACGTCGAGGGGCTTCGTTTCCTCGACTTTCGCCGGCTTCTTCTCCTTCTTCGGCTCTTCCTTGCCGCCCATCATCAGGAAGCCGACGACGATCAGGAGCAGCACGCCGCCGGCGGCGCCGCCGATGATCAGCATCTGGTTGTTGCTCTTCGGCTCGCCGCCTCCCGACGGAGCCCGCTGCGCGCGGTGGGCGGAGGTGGTGGGCTTCTGGACCCGCTGGGTCCCGGGCTTCACCGACCGGGTGGTCTTGCGCTGGAGCGCCATGGGCTACTCCTTGTTCGAGATGCCCTGCTTGATGACGAGATCGTGGTCCTGGTCGGCCTCGGGCTCCGCCGCCTTCCTCTCCTTGTTCGGGTTGGCGGTGTTGCGGCAGTGCGGGCATACGTAATCGTGGCTCGTGAAGAGCTCGCCGCCCCGGACCGTCAGATCGCCCTTCGGGAGAGCGCCGCCGCAGTTCGTGCAGAATTCGACCATTTTCGATCTCCCTGTCAGTTCCCGTTCGACTCGGCGCTCATTGCGCCTCGCTTGCCCCAAGTGGTTCGACTCGGCGCTATCGCGCCTCGCTCACCACAAGCTTCGACGACAGTTTAGCGACCAATCCCTCCAGGATGGCGGCTTCCATGCCGCCGCTGGTCTTCAAGGCGAGATCCGCCTTGAGGATCTCACCATGCTTGTCCAGCAGCTCCTCGTGCGTGTGCGACGCGACCAGCCCGAGGAATTCCTCCTGAAAGAAGGTGATCTGCAGAAGCGAGGTCACCTCACCCCGTCCCCGCCCCTGCGCCAGCAGCTTCTTGGCCTCCACCATCTTGCGATACTGCCACGCCAGCTTCCAGAGGATTTTCTGCGCGGGATCGCCGGCGTCGATCATCGCGCGGGCGAGTTCGATGGCCTTTTTCGGCTGTTTCCTGGCCGCCGCAAGGGCAAGCTCGTAGTCCTTGTGGGGCGGTTCGCCCTGCACGTGGGCGGCGACGTCGGCGGCCGTGATCGTCGTCCGCTTCCCCGCGAACGTGCAGAGCTTCTCGACGTGGCCGGCGATGGCGGCGAGCTCGCCGCCGCGCAGGCAGAGGGTCTCGAGGGCCGCGCGGTCGATGGTCCGTCCCTGGCGCTGGAAGAGCGTCTGCGCGAAGCGCTGGAGGTCGTAGCTCTTGAGCGGCTTGCATTCGACGAGGCGGACGGACGCCGAGTCCTTCACGCCGAGCGACTTGTCGCCCGGGACGAGGGCGACGAGCACCGCGCAGGGCGACGGCGCCTTGGCGTACTCCTTGAAGAGGTCGAGGTTGTTGTGGAGGAAGTTGCCCTCGTCGGCGAGGACGACGAGCTTCTTCCCCCCGAAAAACGATGCCGTGTAGAGCTCGCCGGTGAGGGCGGGCCAGGCGAGGTCGGACGACGCGAACCGGATTGAGTTGGAGGCGAGAGCGGGCCAGCGCTGCTTGACGAGGGCGAGGCCCTCGTCCCGGAGGAAGCTCTCGCTGCCGTGGAAGATCCAGACCGGCGGCGGCTCGCTGGGCGGCTTCTCGACGGCGAAGGCGGCGAATTCCACGGGCGCAGTATACCGTGGACCCCGTGGACCGTTGACCGTGGACCGTGAGGGCCGAAGCGTGTATCTTTCCGCGGTGCGAAGGACCCTTCCCGTTCTGCTTCTGCTGGCCGCCTGCGCCTCGCAGTCCGAGGAGGAGCAGGCGATGGCGAAAGTGACGCAGGGGCGGTCGCTGTGGCAGCGCGGCTACTACGCGGAGGCGGTGCCCTTCTACGAGGACGGGCTCGACAAGCGGCCGAAGCTGCGCGAGGCGTACCACGAGCTCGGCGACTGCTACGAGAAGCTCGGCCGCGAAGGGGAGGCGATCAAGACTTACGAGCGGGCGCTCCGGGACGCCGACACGAAGGACGAGATTTCGCTGCGGGCGCTCGGGCGGCTCTACATCAAGAAGGGGTTCGCCGACGAGGCGCTCCTGGTCTACGTCCGGCTCCAGGCGGTCGTGCCCGCCGACAAGGGGGTCGCGGCGGAGATCGAGCGGCTCGAGGCGGCGAAATCGCCCGCGGCGCAGGCGGAGCAGGCGCGGCTGGCGAAGGCGCGCGCGAAGCACGACGAGATCATGCTCATCGCCGACCGCTACTTCAAAGAGCACAAGTACGAGGACGCGATCGCGGTGATCGAGAGCTATCCCGAGGAGTACCGGCAGACGGAGTTCTGGGTGAAGGGTCTTCTGCCGCTGCGGGACAAGTGCGAGGCGGCGCGCAAGAAGTGACTTGCTGCGCCGGCGGAGCCGGCGAAACAAGTCATCGCGCCGAAGCCTGCCCGAAGGGGCCGGCTCGCCGGAACGGCGAGACGTCAGGCGAAGGCGGATAACCGGGGGAAACGGAGGAGCATCATGAAGATCTTTCTCGACACCGCGAGCGTTGCCGAGATCAAGGAGGCCGCGAAGCTCGGCTTCCTCGACGGCGTGACGACCAATCCGTCGCTGATCGCGAAGGAGAAGAAGAAGTTCGACGACGCGATCAAGGAGATCTGCGAGGTTTGTCCCGGGCCGGTGAGCGCGGAGTGCATCACCGAGAAGTTCGACGACCTGATGCCGGAGGCGCGGCGGCTGGCGAAGCTCGCGTCCAACGTCGTCGTGAAGATCCCGTTGACGCGCGAGGGGCTGAAGGCGGTCAAGGCCTGCTCGTCGGAGGGGATCAAGATCAACGTGACGCTCTGCTTCAGCGCGGTGCAGGCGATGTTCGCCGCGAAGGCAGGCGCCTACTTCATCAGCCCGTTCATCGGGCGCATCGACGACACGGGCCACGACGGGATGGTGCTGATCCGCGACATCGTGCAGATCTACCGGAATTACGGCTACAAGACCGAAGTGCTCGCGGCGAGCATCCGCCACCCGGTCCACGTTCTCGACTCGGCAAAGGCCGGCGCGCACATCGCCACGATGCCGTTCAACGTCTTCGACAAGCTGATCTACCACCCGCTCACGGACAAGGGCGTGCAGATCTTCCTGGACGACTACAGGAAAATACCGAAGTAGTTCGCCGCGAGCGGCGAACTACGGCATGTACGATGTTCGATGTTCGATGTGATGTACGAGGTGAGCTACATCGAACATTTACATCGAACATCGAACCTCGTACATCGAAACATCCCGTTCCTTGAGCTTGCTCAAGGAACAATGTACGCGTCCTTGTACGCCGCCTGCACCCTGGGCAGCTCCACGCGCGCTTCCGTCGCGTTCTTGAAGGAGCCCGTGATGATCATCACGTCGCGGGGCCCGGCGACGGCCTGCGCGGCGACGCCCTTCATGCCGGCGATCAACGTCTTCGCGGCGGCCGCGTCCCTGGCGCGGGCAAGGAGGATGCAGACCGACGTGAGGGCCATCCGATCCTTCGCGTCGTTGATCATCGGGCTCTGGGGGAACGCCGCGGCGAAGGCCTTGAGCGCCGCCTGGCCGCCACGCCAGTCGCCCGCGCGCAGCTTCGCCAGCGCGTGGCGGTAGCGGAGTTCGTCCTCGCGGAGGGCTGATCCGAACGGAGCGGACGCCACGGCGTTGAGGTCGTCGAGCGACTCGCGGTAGTTCCCCAGGCCGCCGTGCGCGATCGCGCGGTAGTAGAGGCATTGGAGCTTCTCCGGCTCCGAAGGCCGTGACGCCATCCCGTCGCTGAACGCCTTCACGGCCTTCTCCCACAGCTCCACGCCGTTGAGCGACTTCCCGAGCTGGAGCAGGGCCCACGCCTTGTCGGCGGGATCGGTGTCGGCGTACTTGCGGTAGCTGTCGGCCGCGCGGCCGTACTCGCCCTTGAGGAACGCCTCCTCGGCGTCGAGCTTCAGCTTCTGCGAGTCTTCCTTGGGCGGGTTTGATGTGCAGCCGGCGATGAAGAGCGAAAAAACGACAATGCGTCGCATCCCTCTTTCCCTCTCCCTGCTCCGCGCCCGCGGGTGGCGCTTCGCAGGGCAAGCTCTCTCTCGAACTACGGCTGCTGGTTGATCATCCGTCCGATGATGTCGATTTTTCTGAGCCAGTGGCTCCCGGGCTTGTCCTTCGCGGCGAAGTAGATCACGAACGTCGCGGCGATCATGAGCAGGATGATGAAGACGAGCACCATCGCGCCGCCTCCGCCGCCCTTCTTCCGCCCCTCACCGAGCTTGGCCTTCATTTCCTTGAAGATCATGGAGCACTCCGAGCCGCAGAACGTGCCGGCGGGCGTGACCATGACGCAGGACTTGCAGAGGGGGTTGTGGCACTGGTGACACATCGTGACGGACGGCTGCTCCTTGTGCTTCAGACAGACCTTTGTGCCCATCGAGGGAGTATACGACGAGAAGTGCGAAGCATGAAGTACGACGTACGAAGTAAAGCACGAAGTGAGCACTTCGAACTTCACTTCGAACTTCGTGCTTCATACTTCATACTTCCCCCGTGGCCCAGCGCACGGTCTACCGCGAAAAGGCGGTGCTCGTCGGACTCGTCCCTACCGACGACGAGGCCGGGGAGCCCCTCGAGGAGCTCGCCAGCCTGGCCGAGACGGCGGGGGCCGTCGTCGTCGGCGAGGTGATCCAGCGCCGCGACCGGCCGGACTCGAAGTACTACGTCGGCTCCGGCAAGGTCACGGAAATCGCCGAGCTGGTCGCCCACCACAAGGCGGATGTCGTCGTCTTCGACAACGAGCTCTCGCCGGCGCAGGTGAGGTCGCTGGAGAAGGAGATCGGGCGCCGGTCGATCGACCGGACGGAGCTGATCCTCGACATCTTCGCGACGCACGCGCGGACGAACCAGGCGAAGCTCCAGGTGGAGCTCGCGCAGCTCGAATACGCGCTTCCGCGCGTGAGGGGGCTCGCGACGCACATCACGACCGAGCAGCAGGCGGGCGGCGTCGGCATCGGACAGCGCGGCCCCGGCGAAAAGCAGCTCGAGTTCGACCGCCGCCTCGTCCGCAAGCAGATCACCGACTTGAAGCGCGACATCGTCGAGATCGAGAAGCGCAAGCAGCGCGAAGTCGCCGCGAGAAACCTCGACAACTACACCGTGGCGCTGGTCGGCTACACGAACGCGGGGAAGTCGACGCTGATGAACGCGCTCACGAGCGCCGGGGTCCTCGCCGAGGACAAGCTCTTCTCGACGCTCGACACGCGCACCCGCCTGTGGAAGCTGAAGGGCGGCACGAAGGTCCTGCTCTCCGACACCGTCGGCTTCATCAAGAACCTCCCGCACGCGCTCGTGGCGAGCTTCCACGCCACGCTCGAGGAGGTCTTCCAGGCCGACCTGCTGCTGCACGTCGTGGACGCCAGCCATCCGCAGGCCGTGGAGCAGATGGCGGCGGTCGAGGCGGTCCTGAAGGAGCTCGGGGCGACCGACCGTGAGATGGTCCTGGTCTTCAACAAGGTTGACCGGCTGGCGGACGCCATCGAGCTGTCGATCCTCCAGAATCGCACCCCGGGGAGCCTGAGCATCTCGGCGGTGACGGGGCTCGGGCTCGACGTGCTCCAGACACGGGTCGCCGAGGCGGTCGCGACCCGGATGCGGCTCATGGAGGTGACGATCCCGCTGCGCGAGGGGAAGCTGCTGGCGGAGATCGCCAGCCACTCGGTGGTGCTGGAGCAGGAGTTCCTCGACGAGACCGTGAGGATGAAGCTTCGCGTGCCGCGGTGGGCGATCTGGAAGCTGAAGGAATTCGAGAATGGGGCGTTGGGAGGCGGGGCGGCGACGTAGGATGTGACTTCCGCCCCCACAAACCACCTAATCGGGTTGACAGGCCAAAAGCGGCGCGGGATAATTTTGATGTCTGTGCGCGGGGAATAGGCCCCTCGCAAGAAGGGTTCGAAATGGCTGACCAGCCGGCACCCGGCGGGTTCGACGTCCGCAAGGTCATCGAGGCGAGCGCGTCCAAGAGCACGCTCCAGGAGCTGGCCAAGCGCGGCATCCACCGGGTCAAGGTCATCGACGAGCAGATGATCAACAAGCTGATCAAGGACGCCGTCAGCAACGTCCTGGTCTCCAAGACGAACCTCGTCAGCGACGCGGACCGCGAGAAGCTCGTCGCCGCCAGCCGGGCGGAGCTCGACAAGCTGATGAAGGAGGTCACGCAGTCCAAGGACAAGCAGGAGCTCCTCTCGAAGGACAAGGAGACGCTCGCCACGGAGGTGGAGAACCTCCAGAAGCAGCTCTCGCTCCAGCGGCAGCTCGGCGAGACGATCGGCAAGCAGCGCTTCGACGACGGCAGGGGGATGGCCAAGCAGGAGATCGAGGCGCTCAAGGAGAAGGTCACCCAGGCTGAGCAGGCGGCGCGCCTGCAGCTCGAGGCCGAGTTCCAGAAGAAGATGTCGGGCGAAATGGAGAAGATGTCGACCCTCTCGCGCCACATGGAGACGGCGGTCCGCTCGGGCGGTGAAGAGGGCGTCAAGAAGGCCGTCCAGGCGCGCGAGAACGAGCTCAAGGCGCAGTTTGCCGACCGGGAGCGCGAGCTGCGGGACGACGCGAAGAAATCGGCCGAGGCCGCGGCGAACCGGGCGGCGGCGCAGAAGGAGGCCGAGTTCAAGCCCGTCATCGAGCAGCTGAAGGCGAAGGTGGCGGAGGCGGGGACACGGGCGGCGCAGGAGAAGGAGATCGAGTTCAGCCAGAAGCTCATGGCGGAGATGCAGAAGAACGCGGAGCTCCAGCAGAAGAACCAGACGATCCTCGAGGACATGCGCGCGCACGACGACGAAGTCGCCAAGAAGATGGAGCAGCTCTTCACGAAGTCGATCGAAGGGCTCTCGAAGAAGCTGGGCGAGATCAAGCTGCGCGGCGTGGGCGGCGGCGGGGGCGGCGGGGGCGGCGGAGATCTGGACGCGGGCGCGTTCCGCCAGTCCGAGGACGTCATCAAGTACCTGCTCCAGAGCGAGCTGGAGAGCAACGTCAAGTCGATGGAAAAGGTCGAGGGGAAGTCGGGCGGCACGCTGGGAAGCGCGCTCGACCGTCTCAAGGCGATGCGCGGCCCGAAGCCGCCGGATAAGGAAGAGAAGAAGTAGCTAGTAGCTAGTAGCTAGTGGGTAGTAGAAGAAGACCGGAAGTAGAAGAAGTAGAAGAAGTGGACGGGAAGTGCTGGGGCGTTCGTGGCTGGGGATACCGGGTGATCATCACAGGAGGACAGCACAGTGGCTATCCAGTACGGTAAGGGGCTCGACGTCGGCACGGCGAACCTCGTCGCGGCCGAGATGAACGAGAAGAACGAGGTCGTTCTGCGCCCGAAGCGCAACGCGTTCATCGACGTGCCGATCGACAACTACACCAAGAACATGCTCACGCGGCTCAACGTGCCGTACGTGGTGCAGGGCAAGAAGATGTACGTCCTGGGCGACCAGGCGTTCGAGCTGGCAAACGTGCTCAACCGGAACACGCGCCGCCCGATGAAGGACGGCCTGATCTCGCCGAAGGAAGCGGACGCGCTGCCGGTCATGAAGCTGCTCATCGGCAGCATCCTGGGCGAGCCGCGCATCAAGGACGAGGTCTGCTACTACTCGGTGCCCGCGACGCCGATCGACAGCGAACTTTCCGTCACGTACCACAAGGACCTGTTCGACGCCGTGCTCAAGGCCCTCGGCTACCGCCCGAGCCCGATGATCGAAGGCCACGCGACGGTGTTCGCCGAGCTGGCCGAGGAGGACTTCACCGGCATCGGCATCTCGTGCGGCGGCGGCATGTTCAACATCTGCGTCGCGTATAAGTCGATGCCCGCGCTGCACTTTGCGACGAGCCGCGGCGGCGACTGGATCGACGCGAACGTCGCCAACGTGCTGGGCGTCAAGCCGTCGAAGGCCGCGATGATCAAGGAGAAGGGCGTCGATCTCACCAAGCCCAAGACGCGCGAAGAGGACGCCATCGCGATCTACTACCGCAACCTGGTGAACTACACGCTCACCAACATCAAGGAGCGGTTCAACGCGGCCGAGAACATGCCGAGCTTCCCGGAGCCGATCCCGATGGTCTTCGCGGGCGGCACCTCGATGGCGATCAACTTCATCGATCTCGTGCGCACGGTCTTCAAGGAGATGGAGAAGGAGTTCCCCATCCCGATCAAGGAAGTCCGCATGGCGAAGGACCCCTTCAACGCCTGCGCGAAGGGCTGCCTCACGGCCGCGCTGCTGGAGATGCAGAACCAGGCTGGGTAAACACGGTACGCAACGAGGGAGGGCCGTCCGGGGTGACCGGGCGGCCCGACTCTTGTCCCGGGGATAGCGATGGCCGAATCAGGTAAGGGCTTTGGCGAACAGCTTTTCGCCAGGCTTCAGGGCAAGGGGCTTTCGAGATCTCAGATCTACAAGGCCCTGGCCCTGCAGCGCCTGAACGAAGAGGTGATGGAGCTCGGCGCCCAGGGGCTCATCCCCGAGGCGGCGATGCTCGAGATCTCGAAGATCGCCAGCGCCGCGCGCCAGAAGCAGCTCGCGGAAATCGCCGTCGAACGGCAGCTCCCCGCCAACTGGATCAAGGAGCTGGTCCGCCTCATCCGCAACGCGGAGAAGGCCTCCACCGACAAGGAGGCCAACAAGTACTGGGACTTCTTCTTCGAGGTCAAAGACCACCTCGAGCGCGAGGGGCCGACGAAGGAGCTCCTCGATCGCGTGAAGAACTTCACGCCCGACCGCATCGGCGCGCAGGGGGGTGAGGAGAGCGACCGGCAGGTCGTCGACTACCGCAAGTTCTCGCTCGATTCCGGCAAGGGGCTCGACGTCGGCACGTCGAACATCTGCGCCGCGGCCCAGACCACCGACCGGCAGACCCTCTTCAACATCCAGCGCAACGCGTTCCTCGACGTCCGCAGCGACACCTTCACCAAGAAGATGCTGATGAAGCTGGGCGTCGATCACATCGTCCAGGGCGACAAGGGCTATGTCATCGGCGACGCGGCGTTCGAGCTGGCGAACATCTTCGAGAAGAACACCCGCCGTCCGATGAAGGACGGCATGATCAGCCCGCTCGAGCCCGAGGCGATGCTCATCGTGAGCCTCATCATCTCGCAGCTTCTCGGCCCGCCGAAGGAGCTGAACGAGATCTGCGCCTACTCGGTCCCGGCGGACCCCGTCGACGCGGAGCGCAACGTCATCTACCACAAGGGCGCGCTCGAGCAGGTCCTGCGGAAGCTCGGCTACCAGCCCAAGTCGGTGCTCGAGGGGCACGCCGTCGTCTTCGGCGAGCTCGCGAACGAGCAGTACACCGGCATTGGCGTCTCGGCCGGCGCGGGCATGTTCAACGTCTGCATCGCCTACCGCTCGCTGCCGGCCCTCGTCTTCGCGACGAGCCGCGGCGGCGACTGGATCGACAACAACACCTCGTCGGCGATCGGCATCCCGTCGAGCCAGGTCTGCGCGGTGAAGGAGTCGGGCGTCGACCTGGTCCGCCCGCGCGACCGCACGGAAGAGGCGATCTGCATCTACTACCGGAACCTCATCCAGTACACGCTCGAGGCGATCCGCGAGAAGTTCGAGTCGTCGCAGAACATGCCGACGTTCTCGGAGCCGATTTCGGTCGTCTGCGCCGGCGGCACCTCCATGATCAAGGGGTTCATCGACGTGTTCCGCGAGGAGTTCGCCAGGATCAACTTCCCCATCGAGGTGAAGGAGATCCGGATGGCGAAGGACCCGCTGCACACGGTGTCGGCGGGCTGCCTCGCGTACGCGCAGGAGGAGACGCGCGCGCTCGGCCAGGTGGAGGCCCAGGGCTCGTTCAACATGGGCCGGAGCGAGCCGTCGAAGGTCACGAAGATCGACACCAAGCGGTTCGAAAAGAAGGCGTCCGCGCCCGTCGAGAGGATCGTCGTGCAGCCCGCGGTTCCGCCGCCCGAGGCGCCGAAGCGCGAGCCGGCACGCGCGGAACGCGTCACGGTGCAGCCGGCGCCCGTCGCCGTGGCGCCAAAGCCGGAGACAAGAGTCATCGCCCAGCCGCCTCCCCCCGCGCCGAGGACGGAGACGAAGCGCATGCCCGTGCCGCCGCCCGCGCCTCCGAAGACGGAGACGAAGCGCCTCCCCGTGCCGCCGCCTGCGCCTCCGAAAACGGAGACGAAGCGCCTGCCCGTGCCGCCGCCGCCCGCGCCCAGGAAGGAAGGCGGCCTTGGGATCCTCGACGACGTTCCCGACGACGGCGTCCGCGAGGAGAGGGGGCTCGGCGCGCTCGACGACATCCCCGATGATCCGGTCACCGACGCGCCCGTGGGCGAGAAGCCGGTGCGCGAAGAGGGCGGGATCGACTTCGAGGAGATCGACGAGGAAGAGGGGCCGAAGGACCTGCCGCTCATCGGATAGGGCCGACCCGAAAGCCCGATAGCCGGACCGGGCCCGCTACTTCTTCCCACCCTTCCTGAACCGCGCGATGTCCTCCTTGATCACGCTGAAGGCCTTGCCTTTCGCCTCCCATCCGAAGGTCTGTGCGCGCTTGGAGCCTTCGAGATCCTTGTAGATCTCGAAGAAGTGCTCGACCTCGCGCAGGAGGTGCGGCGGGACCTGGGCGATCTCGCGGATGCCCTCGTTGAGCGGGTCGGCGACGGCGACCGCGAGGATCTTCTCGTCGACGCCCTTCTCGTCCTCCATGCGCAGCAGGCCGACCGGCCGCGCCTCGAGGACGGCGCCTACGACGAGCGGCTCGCTGACGATCGCGAGGATATCGGTCGGGTCGCCGTCCGGCGCCGCGGTGCCGGGGATGAAGCCGTACGCGGCGGGGTAGTGGACGCTCGAGTAGAGGACGCGGTCGAGCCGGAACGCCTCGAGCTTCACGTCGTACTCGTATTTCGCGGTGCCGCCGCGCGGGATCTCGACGACCATCCAGACCGACTCGGGCGGCTTGGGGCCGGAGGGAAGGTGAAGGAGGTTCATGGGGGAGGATTCTACTTTGCCGATTCCCGAATCAGTTCGTTTCGCGTCTCGATCATCCGGATCACCGCCTTCTTCTGCTGCTCGAGGATTCGCGCCTTCTTCTCGACGATCGGCTCGGCGTCGAACCGCGCTTGGTGGGCGGTAACGAGCTCGTCGAGCAGCGCGATGCGGTCGTTGAGCGCGGCGATGCGTGCGTCGCGGAGCGTCTTCGCGCAGGCCGCGTGGTCGGCCGGCGGCGGGGGAGGAGGCGCCGCGCAGGCGGCAAGGGTCAAGATGACGGCGGCGAGTGGGGCTTTCATGGCACCGACGATATCATGCGCGCCAATGATCGCGATCCTCATCCTCTTCGCGCAGGAGGCCGCCGTGACGCTCGAGACCGCCGACAAAACCTTCGGCCAGCAGAAGTACGCGGAGGCGCTGGAGCTCTACAAGACGGTCGGGGCGGCGGCCGAGAAGGACAAGAACGCGCAGGTCCTCGTCGAGGCGCTCGCGCAGGTCGCGCGCTGCCTGTCGCTCACGGGCAACCTCGACGAGGGGAAGCGGTGGCTCGGCAAGGCGAAGCTCGTGGCGTCGAACGAGGAGCCGCTCGGCTGGTCGCGCTACCTCGGCGTCCGCGGCATCTTCGAGCGCGAGTCGGGCGACAAGAAGGCCGCAAAGGCGACCTTCGTCGAGATGTACGAGTACTGCGTCGCGAAGAAGCTGCCGAAGCGCGCCGTCGACGCCGTCCATCACGTCGCCATCGTCGTGCCGCCCGAGGAGCAGCCGGAGTGGGCGATGAAGGGGATTGCCGAGGCCGAGAAGCTCAAGGACGATGGCTGGCTCGCGGTGCTCTGGAACAATCTCGGCGCGACCTACGAGGACCTGAAGAAGCCGGAGAAGGCGCTCGAAGCCTACCTCAAGGCGCGCGACTACCACTACAAGGGGACGAATGAGCACCGGAAGCTCGCGGCCGATTGGGCCGTCGCGCACGCGCAACGGCTTTGCGGAAAGCACGAGGAGGCGCGCATCGGCCTGGAGAAGGCGCTCGCGTGGGCCGGGAAGCGCCACGCGGCGGAGCCGTCGAAGGAGACCCTCGAGTGGGTCGGCTGGTGCAAGAAGGACCTCGGCGAGTCGATCGCGGCGCTCGGCGACAGGCCCAAGGGGCTCGCGCTCCTCAAGGAGGCCCGCGCGGCGCTCGTCGAGAGCGGCATCGAGGCGTGGTGGGCGGAAGGGCTCAAACAGGTCGACGAGTCGATCAAGGCGCTGGAAAAGTAGATCAGAGATCGAAGAAAGAGAGAACTCTGCCGCGGTAACGGAGGCGCCGTCACACTTGGAGCATCGCCGCGCGGCCGAAATGATGCAGCCCAGGGCAGGCGATGCCGGCGACGAACGGCGTCGCAAGGTGGCCCATCGGCAGCTTGCCCGGGTCGATGAACATCACGCCGAGCCAGCTCTTGGGCGCCGCGCCGACGGCGGGCGGCAGCTCCATCAGCCCGTCCCATTTCGCGTCGTCGAACGGCCCCTGCACAGCCGCGATCGCCGGATTCCGGCGGGTATGGCCGACCTCGATGACCCTCTCGCCGACCCGCTCCAGGTAGGTCACGTCGAAGGCGAGGTGCGGATCGGTCGAGAAGACGACAGCCGCGGGCGACGGCTCCCCGCCCGGCTTGCGCAGCGCCGCGTTGGATCGCACCACGTACGCGGCGACGACCGGATTCGCCTCGACGACGCGCGCGAGCTCGACGAGCGCCCCGTCCGGATCCTGGCCGTGCCGCTGGTGGTTCATCGCGAAGTCGATGATCTCCCTGAGCGCCGGGACCATGTGGCGCGGCGTGGCGGCGTAGAGGCGGCGCGCGACGTTCAAGTGGTCGATGAGCGGGGGCAGGAGCGGAAATGACGGCGGGGCCGCGGGCGCCGGGGCAGGACCGCCGACCGGCGTCCCCGGCACCGGGTTGGAGGCGCCGCAGTAGACGCAGCGGGCCGTTCGCCCGGCGAGCTCGTCGACGACGTTGATCGTCCGGCCGCACTGGCACTTTACCTGGATCGGCATGACGAGAAGTGTGCCATGGGGAGCGAAGGGCGTACAGATTTCGGTCCGGTCAACGGCGGGAGCGTGCCGCCGACTTCGACGCCTCCGCGTACTCGTAGAGCCAGCTCATCTGCGTCGCGAAGTCGTGCGTCTCGACGCCGTACGGCGCCTTCCAGAACGCGGCGGTGTGCTTCATGAAGCCGCGCTCGCCGCGGCGGTGGGCGAGCTCCGCGAGCCGGACGAGGTCGAGCACGAGCGGCGCCGCGAGCGCCGAGTCGCACCCCTGCCACGTGAACTGGAGCTGCATCCGCGCGCCGAGGAAGCCTTCGAAGTGGATGAAGTCCCACGCCGTCTTCCAGTCGCCGAAGCTCGGCACGTACTCAATCCGGACCTTCGTCTGCGCGGCGGGGTCGTTCAGGATCGATCGCAGCGGGAGGTCCTTGTCCTTCAGCTTCGCCTTGAGGTTCTCCGGGACGGCGAGGATCTGCCCGTCGCGGTTGCCGAGCAGGTTCACGCCCTCCCAGGAGAGGACCCTCAGGCTCCGCGCCACGAACATCGGCGCGAGCACCGTCTTCATCAGCGTCTCGCCGGTCTTGCCGTCGCGCCCGCAATGCGGCACGGCCTTCCGGCGCGAGAGCTCATCGAGCGCGCCCAGCGACGCCCCCTGCGAGCTCGTGAAGTTCACGTACGGGAAGCCGGCCTCCATCGCCGCGTAGGCGATGAGCGTGCTCGCCTGGAAGAGCTCGCGCCGCTCCGCGTGCAGGAGGCCGACGAAGCTCTCGAGGTAGTTGAACTCGCGCGGCGCCTCGAGGTACGCCTCGGCGCTGGCCAGCTGCACGACGACGACGTCGTCGAGCCCGTGCTTCGACTGGAAGTCGCGCAGGTCTTTCTGGACCATCGCGACGATCTCGGCGAGTGATCCGTCGCGGCCATCGCCGAGCCGCTCGATCGCCGCGCCGCCGTTGAGGGCGAAGCCCTTCTTGATCTCGACCGCCTTGAGCTCGGGCTCGATCGCCTTGATGATCTCGGAGCTGAGGACGCCGTTCTGCTCCGCGAACTCCCTCGCGCTGGCAACGAGGTCGGCGTCGCGCAGTTCATATCCGCCGAAGACGAGCTCGGCCGGGTCGGCGAGGCCGAGCCCCTCGAAGTTCGGCTGGGCCGTGACGAGTCCGGTCGGCGCGATGAGGCCGCGCTTGAGCGCCGCGGCTCCCGCGACCGTGAGCGTGCTCACGGCCCCGGCCGCGCCGACGATCCAGACCCCGACTCTGCGACTCATGGTTCGACTCGCCCTCCGCTCACGCGTCGGGCTCCCTCACCATGACCGGCCGCGGACGGCCGGTCACTTCGTGTGCTTCAACAGGATGTCCATCGTGTTCAGGACGTAAATCGTCACGAGCAGCGGGTCGCCTTCCCACCAGCGCGGGTTCTCGTTGACCCACTTGCCTTCCTTGCGCATCGCGAGGAGCTTCTCGCCGACGTCCTTGACCCAGTCGTGGTCCTTGCCGTCGAGCCCCTTGAGGGGCCGCTCGCCGTAGGCATCGAGCGCACGGGTCATCATGAGGTAGTAGTAGTAGACCCCCTGGAGCTCCGTGCGCTTCTTCTCGTCGGTCGGGAAGCCGGGGTGCAGGTCGACGGTGTAGTTCTTGCGGACCCAGTCCATCGCCGACTTGACCTCCTTGGAGTCCTTCGCGAGCCCGGCGTAGAGGTAGGTCTTGATGCCGTCGTAGGTCATCGAGCCGTAGCTCGCGATGACCTCCTTGTCGCCGAGCTTGACGGTGCCGGCCTTCGCGTCGGCGGGGTTGGCGGTGTAGTAGAGTCCGCCGTCATCGCCGACCGACAGGCCCTTCGTCTTCAGCCGCGCGATGAACTCCTTGTCGGTGTTGGTCTCGGAGTTGTTCTGGCATTTCTTCACGTACTCGATGCAGAGCTTCCAGAACTCGTCGTCCTTGGGGAGCCCCGCGGCCTTCATCCCCTCGGCGCCGAAGCCGAGCGTGGAGAGGTTCGCCTCCATCTGCTTGACTCCCTCGGGCTTCGGCTCCTGGTCGCCGTAGCCGAGGCCGCCGCGGTCGACGCCCTCCTTGAGCTGGTTGGCCTTGAGGTAGCCGCGCGCGTTGCCGAGGTGGTCCTTGTACTTGTCGCGGTCGGTGGCCCCGAGCGCCATCATCGCGATGCCGGTGATGTAGGTCTTGAGGAACGCGCCGTTGGGGCCGTCGCCGAACGAGCCGTCGCTGTTCTGCTTGGAGGCGAGGAGCGCCGCCGCCTTCGCGATGGCGTCCTTGTACCGCTCGCGGATGTCGGCGGGCGAGCCGGCGAGCGCCGCGAGCACCAGCCCGCTGTAGGCGAGGCTCGTCTGCTCCTTGCCCTTCGGGCCGGCCTTCCAGCTGCCGTCGGCTTCCTGCATCTTCACGATCCAGTCGGCCGCCGCCGTGTAGCCCTCGCGGAGCTTCCTGCCGAGGTCGTCCTGCTTCGGCTTCTCCTCTTCCATGCCGCCCATGCCGTCTTGGGAGAGAGAGAGAGAGGGAGAGAGGGAGAGAGAGAACGAGGAGAAGAGAGCCAGGAGAATGAGCCTCATTTGGGCACCTCGTAGTAGGCACGAACGATGTCGTCGTAGCGGGGATCCCAGTCGTGGCGATTGTAGGAGTCGGTCGCGGATTGCGCGGCGGTCACCGCCAGGGGCGAGCCGGGCGTCAGTTTCGCGGCGACGGTCTCGCTGGGCGTCGACGAGCGGCTGCCGGCGGCCTTCGCCTGGGTCGCGTTGAGCTTCGCTTCGAGCGAGCCCGACCTCATCGTGACGACACCCGTCAGCCGGCCCAGCGCGGCGGCACTCGCGGCGGCGCGCTCGGCGGCGGCGCGGAGCGCGTCGGCGTCCTTGCCCCCGGCCATCGCGCGCTTCGTCATCTCGGCTTCGAGCGAGCTGAGCGCGGAGGCCGCGGCCTTGATCCGCTCCGGGTCGCCCGATTGGAGTTCCACGACGACGCGCTTGAGCTCGGCGGCGAAATCGGCGGGCACGGCGATGAGTTCCAGCGCCTTCGCCTCGGTGGCCGCGCCGTCAGCGAGGGCCGACCGGTCGCCGGCGGAGCGCAGGCCCGGGACCATGACGATGAGGAGGAGGAGGGCGAGCGGGAGTGAGAAGGCGAGGAGCTTCGCTTCGCGCGGCAGCGTCACCGGCGCGGCGCGGCGGGGATCGCGTCCGTCGAGGGCGCGCTCCGCGTCGCGTACGACGAAGTCGCGGCGGGTTTCGAGCGCCGTCGAGACGCGCTCGTCCAGGGCGAGGGCGCGGTCGAGCGCAAAGGCGGCGTCGCGGCGCGAGGGGAAGCGGGCGAGGAGCGCCAGGAGCGGAACGCCGGCGAGCGCGGCGAACGTCCAGGCGGGGGCGCGCAGCGCGGCGAAGAGGCAGGCGGCGATCGAGGCGTAGAAGGCCCACCGCGCGGCCGACGCCACGGTGCGCGCGATCTTCATGCGGACGCGCAGGGCGTCCAGGGTCCGGTCGATGTTCACTTCGCGAGCTCCGCCTCGAGCTTCGCGATGGCGTCGGCTTCGTCCTTCGTCGGGCCGCGGACGATGATCGTCACGGCGGTGCCCTGCTCGGGGAGCACCACGGAGTTCGCGGCGAAGGCCATGTCGTCGACCGCGTCGGGCAGCGGGTTGTCGAGGATCGTCGACGGGTCGCGCCAGGTCGTGATGAGCGAGCGCGATCCGGTCGCGGCGAGGACTTTCTGCTTCTCCTTCGCGTTGGGCGTGACGGCGTTCTCGACTTCGACGAGGGCGCCGACGTAGGTCCAGCCGACGCGCGGCATGAGGCCGCGGCGCTTGACGCTGATGACGAGGTCCTCCGCGCGGTGGGTGATGACCTTGTCCTTCACCTTCCACTGGACGAGGACCATGAGGCGCGAGCCCTGGTCGCCCTTCTGGCCGAGCTTCTTCGGCACGGGGCCGCCGGAGAAGTGCGAGAGGATCAACGCGGTGTTGAGGATCTGGATGTCGCACTCCAGCCGCAGGATGGTCTCGTGCTCCTTGCCGCCCTCGGCGCAGCCGAGGAGTTCGATGAGCCCGCTGTTCATGAGGATCCTGCCGGGGACGACGATTGCGGGCGTGCCCTTCTTCTCGATCTGGTAGCCGCCGCCGGGCATCGGCGCGCCGCCGGCCTTGCGGATCTCGTCGTCGCCCTTGAGCATCGGCCACTCCGGCTCGTCGACGGGCGAGATCGCGAGGGCCTTCTCGTCGATGGGTGCGGGCTCCTGGGGCTTGGGCTCGGGCTCGGGGGTCTTCTCCTGGGGCGGCTTGGGCGGGGTGATGACCGCGGTCGGTGGCGGCTTGCTGCAGGCAGAGCCGATGATGAGCAGGCAGACTCCGAGCGCGCGCATACTTCAACCTCCGTGAGCTGGTGGTTTCAACGCAATCGGCGTGCCACCGGTTCGGCGATTATCGGCGGAACTATTTGTATTGCAATGAGTTATGGTTGTTCCTGGCGGTACTGCCCGGTTGGAGGCACGGTTGCTCGCGAACCATACAGTGCTTGTTCATTTCTCCTCCGCGACGGGCTCGCCTCGCCGGGCGAATGAGACGCGCAGCGGGTGAAGGAGCTCATCGAACTGGACGCGGTCGGCGTCGGAGAGATGTCCTTCGCGGGCGAGCTTCAGCTTGAATTCCTCGACTTTCGCGAGCGTCGAGACGATCGACTGCTCGCTGCGCCGGAGCTTCTCCTGGAGGTCGTTGAGCTTCGCGGCGACCGGCTGAAGGTAATCGTTGGGACGGAGGACAATGTGCTGCTCGATGTCGCCCTCGACGAGCTTGGTGAGGATCTGCTGGAGGCGCCACGCGGCGCCGGCGACGCGGTGGCTGAGGACGACGGAGAGGAGCCCCATGAGAAGCGAAAAGAGCACGAGGAAGCCCGACATGCCGGAGAGGAGGCGGATGATCGCGGGGTCGCGGAGGCGGTCGCCGACGAGGTCGCGCGCGAACGCGAAGTAGAAGCCGATGGCGAGGAGGACCATCAGGACGCCGACCCAGAGCCAGATGTAGAGATACTGGAGCTGGAAACGGCGGTCGACGAGGATCAGGCGGCGGGGATGTTCTGGCATGAAAAGAGGATAGCTAAAGAGGGAAAGAGGGAGAGAGAGAAAGAGAGAGAGAGGGAGAGCGCCCTGCCCGCTACTCCGGGACCTTGAAGTCCTTGCCCGCGGTCGTCCACCAAGCCCGCCAGGCCTTGTGGTCGATCTTCGTGAGCTGGGTGATCGACTCGAGCGAGCGCTGGATCGCGTCGCGCCGTGAGAACCACGTGCCGACGGCGGGATCGATGTTCTTGCCCTTCTTGATCATGTCGGCCACCGTGACCACGGCGGGGCAGTCCGAGCCTCAGCCGCCGTTGCAGCCTTCGATGCCCATCTGCTGGAAGATCCCGGCCAGTTTCTGCGCGACGAGCTTCCCGGCGTCGATCAGCGGATCGATGCTCTCCTTGGCGCGGACAACCCCGGCGGCTTCGACGGAGGCCTTGGCGACGGCTTCGTCCTTGTCGAGGAAGCGCTTGTTCAGCTTCTCGACGCGCTTTCGCGCGAGGCCGTGCTCCAACTCGCCCAGCGCCTGGCAGGCGCGGACGGCGACGGTCGTGTCGCGGTCGGCGATAAGACGGTCGATGGCGTCGGCCGCCTTCTCGTCGTTGCGGTAGCCTCCCAGGAGGTTGACGGCGGCCGCGCGGATCTCGGGGGCGGGATTCGCCGCCAAGTCGATGAGCCGGTCGCGCAGGTCGGGATGAAGAACGCCGCCGAGGTTGCCGACGGCGGCCGCGCGGCCGGAGGTGTCCTTGGCCGACTTGACCGCCTTCTCATACGCGGCGATGGCCTTGTCGGCGTCCGTGCGCGTCTGGAGAAGCAGCAGGCAGAGCGCGGCGATCATGACTTGCCGCCCCGCGCTTTCAGGGAGACCGAGTCGGCCGCGCGCTTCAAGCCCTCGACGTCGCCCTTCTTCAGAAGCGGTGCAAGATCGGTCGCGCCGCCGTCCCACGAGGCGAACCGCTCGCGGCGCTCTTTCGACGGGTCCTCGGCGAGGGCCTTGACGCCCGCGGCGATCGTGTCGGCGGAGGCGCCGGGGAGCAGGGCGAACCGGGCGCACCACGAAAGCGTCTCGCGGATCCGCAGCGCGTCGGCGCGGTCGATGAGCGCCTTGAGGCTGTCGAGCGAAAGCGGCCGGCCGGTGGCGCCGCTCGAGACGGCGGTGCCGGTCTTGTCGCTCGAGTGCAGGTCGGACGGTCCGTCGCCGGTCGAGTCGGAGGAGCCGTCGCCGCCGAGGCGCTGCTTCTTCTGCCGGACCAGCTCCTCGTAGTAGAGCCGCGCGCACTCGAGGTCGCCGAGGACGGCGGCGATGAACTCGAAGGCCGCGTTCATCATCGTGCGGCCCGACTCCTTCAGGCAGGCAGCCTGCTCCTTCTGGATCTCCTTGAGCAGCGCGAGCGTGCGTTCGGGATCGGCCGCATCCTTCTCGAGCCGTTCGAAGAACGCCTTGCATGCGTCGACGTGGCGGCGGGCGACGGCGGCGTCGTCGAAGAGCGTCCTGAGCAGGTCGTCGGCGTCGCCGGCGGTGATCCGGAGCGGGGTGAACCCGGGAGCGCGGAGTTTCTTGAAGCGGAGGTCCTGCTGCGCGCCGGCCTCGAAGGCCGCGTGGAACTCGTATAAGCCCGGGGTCGGCAGCAGGATCGTCGTGCGCGCCTTCTGGTCCCGGATCAGCACGAGCGTCGGCAGGCCGACGATGTCCTGGGAGCCGTCGGCGGTGAGGAGGTCCTGCCGCGAGTCGAAGCGATGGCGGATGAGGAGCGTGGTGACCTTGAGGACGGCGCCGTTGGGCAGCGGTGCGCCGAGGTCGAGGAGCGCCGAGGCGGTGCCGTCGCGGTTGACGCGGGCGGTGCCGACGAGCGAGCCGGCGGGCGCAGGGTCCTGGGCGATGGCGAGGATCGCGAGGGCGGCGATTGTGTGCATCATGAGCGAGAGTCGCGCGACGAGCGAAGGGTGTTGGAGAAATCAGAGTCGCGGCAGGAAGTGCGCGTTTTGCCCGAAGGGCAGGGCGCCGGGGGTACGCGGTCTCCGCAGCGTTTACTTCTTGTTGATCTTGTACTCTTTCGTATCCGGGCTGAACACCGCATCGTCGATCTTCGCCTCGACGTCGGCCTCCTTCACGGAGAAGGTGCTCTTCGTGCTGCCGTCGCCCTTCCAGTCGAACTCGACGCGCATCAGGAGGAAGAGCTCCATGTCCACGGCCACGACGATCCGCTTGCACTGCGCCGCGGCGGCCCCGTTCTTCGGCGTCAGCAGGAAGAAGTGGGACCGGTGGGCGTCGAACGAGGGCTTGGCCTTGCGCTTGGTCTCGTCCTCCTGGTTCGTGTCGCCCCCCTGCGAGCTCTTCGCCGTCTTGGCGAGGACGTACTTGTTGGCCATGTTGACGAGCTTCGCGTCATGGTCCTTCAGGAGCTCTCCGAAGGGGGTCGCCAGGTAGGTCCAGTACCGGAGCTTCTTGTCCTTGGCGGGGTCGATCTCCTCGCCTTCCTTGGAAGCGGCCCAGAGCGTGAGGTAGCGCTTGGGGCCGTGAGAGGCGGTGAACTTCGTCGCCTCCTGGCCCATCTGGCCGGCGTCCTCGAGGGCGATCTGCCACGTGGCGGCGATCTTCTTCTTGGCGTCGGCGGGCGTGATCTTGAGCGTGATCGTCCCCTCGGAGCCGACGGAGCTGTCCTTCACGCTGTCGCTCTCGACCATCGTGTAGAGCGCCTTGTAGCTGAGGAGCTTGGCGGCCTTCGCCTTCGCGTCGGCGAGGATGGCGGCCTGCTCCTTGGCGGGATCGAGGGCCCCGGGATCGGGGCCGCCCTGAAGCAGCAGAAGCGCGACGAGCGGGATCACTCTTTGACCTTGAACTTGTCCTTGGCCCCGTCCCACCACTCCTTCCACTTCTTGTAGCTCTTGAAGTCCTGGCCCGTGATGGAGCGGAGGGCGTCGATGAGCGGCCCCATCATCATGACGTAGCGGCCGACCTTCGGGTCGTTGATCTTCTCGCCCTTCTTGACCTTTTCCTCGACCGAAACCACGGCCGGGCAGTCGGTGCCTCAGCCGCCGTCGCAGCCGTCGATCTTCTCGCCGACGATGAACTTGAGCATGTCGCGCTGGCAGCGCTGCATCTCGGCGATCAGGGGTTCGATGCTCGACTTGTCGCGCAGCGCGCCCGCGGCCATCACCGCGGCCTTGGCCGAGCCGCCGTCGCGGAAGTCGAACCAGTCGTTGACCTTCTCGATCTGCTTGCGCCCCACCTCGGGGGCGAGGCTCCCGAGCGCCTGGAGGCAGCGTTGGGCGAGGAGGTAGTTCTCCTCCTTGAGCTGGTCCTTGCGCAGCCACAGCGCCAGCGTCTCCGCCGCCTTCTCGGACTTGCGGTACTCGCCGAGAGCTTCGGCGACCGCGGCGCGGACCTTCACGCTCCGCTCGGCCTTCCCGACTTCGATCAGCCGGTCGAGCAGGATGCCGTGCATCTTCTGGCGGATGAGCGAGATGGCGCCCTCGCGCTTGCCCTCGTCGTCGCGCCCCATGCCGTAGGACCTGTTGAACTGCCCGAGAACGGTCTTCGCCTCTTTCTCGTCGCAGTTCTCCTGGAGCAGCCCTCCTTCGCGCCCGAAGGACGCGCTTCGCAGGGCAAGCCCGAAGAGAACGATCAGCGCGGCGGCGCGGATCACTTCTTCTCTTCCTTCTTGGGCTCCTCTTTCTTGACCACGAAGTCCTTCTCGACTTCGAAGAGCTTGTCGTCGTGCTTGACGTCGAGCTCGATCTCGGCGACAGCGAAGCTGGAGGTCTTCGTCCCGTCGCCCTTGTAGTCGAACTCGACGCGCGTGACGCAGAAGACGGTCATGTCGACCAGGACGGTGATCTTCTTGACCGCGGCGGCCCAGCCGCCGTTCTTGGGGGTCAGTTCGAAGCGGTGGCAGGTCCACGGATCGTAGCTGGGCTTCTTCCCGAGGGCCGGATCCTTGAAGTCCTTGCGGGTGTCGCCGCCCATGTTGGTGTACGGGTTGTGCTCGTGGTCGTAGCGGCCGCTGAGCTTGATGCACTTCAGCGTGAAGTCCTTCGAGAGCGAGGCGAACGGGACGGAGACGATCGTCCAGAAGCCGAGCTCCTTGTCCTTCGTGAGGTCGCGCTCCTCGCCCGTCTTCGTGTCGGGGTAGAGCCGGATGAGCTTCTTGCCGGGCGTGATGATGTCGCGGTGCACCGCGGAGGTGTCGCCACCGTTGCTGTTCTCCTGGAGCACGATCGTCATCCCGTTCTTGTTCTTCATCGAGATCGTGCCGGTGGAGCTGGTGGAGGTGTCGGTCTTGGAGTCGCTGACCACCATCGTGTAGTTGGCCTTGTAGCCCTTGAACTTGCCGACGGCCGCGGCGGCGGCCGCGAGGACGGCGGGCTGCTCCTTTTCAGGCGAGACGCCGCCGGCGTCGCCGCCCTGCTGCTGCGCGCCGGCCGAGGCGGCCGCGAGCGCGAGAACCGCGACGATCCACGACCTCTTCATACGCCCTCCCGGAGCTGCTTGCCCTCCGAAGCGCCACCCATGGGCGCAAAGGAGGGGCCCCTTATGGAACGACACCGCTACTTCCCAGGTTCCGTGCCTCCGACCATCTTCTTTTCCACGGCTTCCAGGAACTTCTTCAGATCGTCGGACTGCTGCTTGACGTCGGCCTTGAAGTCGGGCGCGCCGTCTCCGGCGAGCTTCTCGAGCACCGCGGCGTAGCGGTCGAAGGTCGGGCCCAGGCCCTTGGCCTTGTCGTCCATCACGAGCCCCGTGTCGATCGTCTGCCAGCTCTCGTAGTTCGTCTGGCGAAGCTTGAGGACGTCGCCCGAGCCGGAGCCGGCCTTGAGCGCGATCAGGCCGCGCTTGATGTCCCCCGTGCAGTCGTCGGCCATGCTCTTGACCTTGGCGAAGACATCGGGCTTCTCGCCGCCCTTGACCCTCGCGTAGACCTCTTCGAGACGGGTCTTGGAGAGCGTCAGGAACTGGGCGGTCCAGCTGAGCGTCTCGCGGATGCGGACCACGTCGGCGCGGTCGATGAAGGCATCGAGCTTCTTCAGGGTCAGGCGGCCGCCGTCGGCCGAGCTCCCGAGCGCCGTGTCGGCCGGGCCCGCGTCCTTGTGCAGGTCGTCGCCCGATCCACCGCCGCCGCCTCCGCCGCCGCCGCCTCCACCGCCGCCGCCCGCGGCAGCCTTCTTTTCCTGCTCCGCGCGGTCCTTGAGGAGCTGCTCGATGTACATGCGCGCGCGGTCAAGGTCGTCCAGGATGGCGACGATGAACTCGTAGGTTGCGTTCAACAGCGACCCGCCCTGCTCCTTGGCGCACTTCTCCTTCTCGGTGCTGATCTCCTTCAGGACGGCGAGGGTCTTCTCGGCCCAGTCGGCGGCTTGCGACTCCTTCTCGATCCGCTTGAAGAGCTTGCGGCACTTGTCGATGTGGTCCGCGCACTCGGTGCAGTCGATGAAGAGAGCCTGGAGCAGCTTGCTGGGCTCGCCGACGACCGTCTTGAGCGACGGGAAATCGCGGCGGTAGTAGTTTTTCTTCCCCATCTTCCTCTTGAGGATGTCGGCGTAGGGCTGCTGGGGGTCGAAGCAGACGTCGAACTGGTAGGCGCCCGGCGTCCCCAAGTCGATGCGCACCTGGCTCTTCGACTTGCCGCCGGAGATTTCGACCTTGTAGGGCTGCGTGGCGACGGTGTCGATCTGGCCGCCGACGAGCCGGTCGCCCTGCTGCATGAAGAGCCGGTGGCGCATCATGCGCGTCGTGATGATGATCACGGCGCTGTCGGGCAGGTTGCTCTTCAGGTCGAACGTCACCCGCACCGCGTCACGGGTGACCTTCGCTTCGAAGTTCAGGATGTCGCAGTTGTATTCGATGGCGTCCTGCGCCGAGGCGGCCAGCGTCATCGTGAGCGCGGCCAGCGCGAGCATCGTTGTGCGCCTCATAAGGTCCTCTGCTTCTCGTACGGTCTTACGGTCTACGGTCTACGGTCTACGGTCTACGGTCTACGGTCTACGGTCCTACTCGCCCTTCTTGAACTTGTCGCTCAGCTCGAAGACGAAGATCTTGCTCTCGTCCATTTCCTTCTGCTCCAGCTTCACGACGTTCGTGATCGAGACCGTGATGCGGGCGCCGTCGATGTACTCGGCCGTGATCATCATGGGCAGGAAGGTCACCGCGTCGAGCTTGAGCATCATGCGATCGAGCTGCTTCTTGGCTTCGCCGTCCTTGGGCCGCAGCTCGAAGGCGTAGCTGTCGACGCGGTTCTCCGCGGGGGGCGGCGTCGCCTTGGGGTCGGTCTTGTTGCCTTCCTTGTTCTCGAGGCGGTCGTCGAGGTGCTTGGAGATGGTCCGCTCGGTCTTGGCGAGCTTCGGGTCCATGAGGGTCTTGACGTCGAAGTAGCGGGTGATCTCCTTGCCGCCGTAGAGGATGATGTCCTGCGGCATGAAGTGAGGCTCCGCGGCGGGCGAGTCCTTCCAGTACCGGAGGTCGTTCGCGTCGCTCTCGTCGGTCACGGTCACCTGCCCGCCGTCATGGAACGAGCGCTGGGTGATGGTGATCTGGGGCTTCGCGGTCGAATCGGAATTCGGTTTCTCGGGCCCGATGCGCCAGAAGAGGAGCGGCGGCTGGGCCTTGCCGTCCTTTTCCTCGCGCTTCACGAAGAGCTCGCCCTTCAGCCAGGTCGTCGAGTCGGAGACCTGGTCGCTGACCGCGACGGCGATCTGCGCCTTGTAGCTCTTCATTTCCTTCTGCTTGACTTCGATGTCCTTCCAGATCTCGGTGAAGGGACGGATGTGCAGCTCGTGGTCGGGCCGGTCCTGGCCCTTTCCGTCCTTCGGATCCTGCTTGCCGTCCTTCGGCGGATCCTGCGCCCAGGCCGACAGGGCCAGCGCTGCCGTCACGATGGAGAAGATCGCGCGCTTCATCATGGAGCCACCCCTCAAGAATGCCGTCATCTTACCGCCTAATAGTCGAACACCCGCCGCCAGATGTTGTGGAATTCGCAGCAGATAGAAGAAGCGTCACCGTCCGTTCGACGCACCGCCTGCTTCATCGGTTCCCCGTCAAAACGAGAGGCCCGCGGCTTTCCGCGGGCCCCTCCAAATCTGCTGGTTGCTGGCGACTCCTAGAGCGTGGTCGTGTTCATCATCGAGTAGACCAGGTACTCGGCCTCGCCGTTGTCGTAGTAGAGCGTCACGTCGTCGAAGTAGGGCGTGTAGAGGAGCACCGAGTTGAGCACGTCGATGCCGATGATCTGGAACC
>Ga0247727_10001446_pt1 | contig 56485 bp, 34 predicted proteins | sample WisWelCaveWW1625_FD_202498 | JGI IMG/M metagenome (GOLD analysis project Ga0247727, IMG submission 202498) | Biofilm microbial communities from Wishing Well Cave, Virginia, United States - WW16-25 | ecosystem: Environmental > Aquatic > Deep subsurface > Groundwater > Cave microbial mat | place... | reverse complement strand
CCGTGACCACCTTGGCCTTGAACTCCGCACTGTGTCGTTTCCGTGTCCGTTTGCTCGTCTTTTCGATCATACCAAAGGTCGCTTTCTACAGCTTAACCACTGGTCGGATTTTTGGGGAGCTCTTCAGATGGCGTAGCCTTCGTCAACTCCAGTTCCACCGGCTGGTTTGGCCCAAAGCACGTTGCCGGCGGGGTCATACTTGGCGACGAAGATGTCGTTGGTGGCCAAAACACCTCCACTGTTGTTCAGGGTGATGCTTCCAAAGGCCGCGGTGGCGCCAGCGAAATAGCCGGTCACAAGATTGTTGCTCGCCCCATCCACTGCGATGCCGTAGCCGACATCAAAGCCGTTTCCTCCAGCCCGTCTGACCCAGACCAGTTCGCCGGTCAGGTCGTATTTGGCGACGAAGATGTCAAAGTCGCTAACGGCTGTCGTGGTCAACGTCACCTGGTTGCTGGTGCCGAAGCTCCCCACACTTTGGAAGTAGCCGGTCACATAACTGTTGCCAGCCGCGTCCGCGGCGATGCTTCGGCCTCCATTCAAACTGGTGCCACCAGCCGGTACGGCCCAAAGCAGGTTGCCGTCTGTGTCATACTTGGCGATGAAGATGGCCGAGCCGCCGAGGTTGTTGAGGGTGTTCGTGCCAAACGCGGCGTCACCCGAGTACGCGCCCGTCACGTAACTGTTGCCCGCCGCGTCTAACGCAATCGAGAGGCCGTAATCGTCCCACCCGCTGCTCCCGGCTTGATTGAGCCAGAGCAGATTACCGGCGTTGTCGTACTTGGCGACGAAGATATCGAGACCGCCGCTGCTGGTAATGTTGGTGCTGCCGAAAGTGGCCAAATCGTGAAAGCTGCCGGTCACGTAACTGTTGCCTGCGCCGTCCACGGCAATACCGCGGCAATAATCATCGAAGGTGCTGCCCGCCTGCTCAATCCAACGGAAGGGAGGCGGCGCGACGGCTTGGCTGGTTGTCTGAAGGATCATGCCAAGCGTCAGCGAAACGACGACCGTCACCGCGTGAGCGGAAGGAACGTGGTTTCTGACCAATGGTTTGTTGGGTGGCATGGGAGGGCACCTCCGAAAACTAATTCCATTTGTCCGGCGCCAGGTCTTGGTTCGGGTTCATCAAGGCAAACGCTCGCCGCGAACTATTGACCTTGCACACGGTAGAAACCAGTCGTCCCAGAAATGGGGACGCTGGCGCTGGTCGCGCTGGTCGAACCGCCGACATTGTTCCACTCGCCCGAAGCCACATTGGTGCGGGTTTGCAGTTGGTACGGCGGCGTGCCGCCAGCCCAGTTGATCGTCAGATTGGAGCCGCTTTTGGTTATCGAGGTAATCGAGAGCGCCATCGTGATCGGATCAGAGAATGGGCTGGTGAGCGTCCGGGCATTGTGCGTGCCCAGCGGGTCGCGGGAATAGCTGGCGGCGACGGTCAGCAGCACAGGCGCCGGGACGGGGATGTTGATGCCGCTGATGTCGAACTCGAACTCGCCCGGGTTCGGATTCAAGTCGCTTGCGGAACCCGGCACGAATGAACCCAGATACGTCTTGCCCTGAACAAAGCCAAACGGCAGTTCCTCGTACATCGTCGCTTGACCGTTTGTGATGCCGACCGGGTCGGCGAGATAGAGGTCAATGACCGTATTCGGGAAGTCGTTGTTCGCGATGGGAACGGTCCCGATCAACCTCGTCCGCGTGGTGTTCGTGGACAACGCTGGGAACACACCATCGAAAGCGTTCGCCAAGGCCTTGGAGTAATACGCGATCAATGTATTGGTCCGCGCCGGACTCACCGGCGGCGGGAAATTGTTCACCAGCACGTTGCCGCGCAATGAAATGGTGGTTCCGGCATTGGCGGGGATGCCATCAAAAAAATTGAGGCTCGTCACGGCCGGGAAACCCGATGCTGGAAACAGCTCGGGCGGATAGTTGTTAAAAATCCGATTAGCTTCCACCGCGTCGCTCACGCCGTCGAAGTCCGAGCCAACTCGAATGGTTCCCGAACTGCCATCCGTCTTCCCCTCAACCGCAGGAACTCCATTCGTGAATTGCGTTACCGCATCAATGCCCACGCCGATGTAATTTCCGGCGATGACGATGTTCGTGCCCGTCACGCCGTAAAATTCGATATTGTGATCGTATCCCTGCGCTGGAGAGATGTACTTTGGCACAAGTCCTCCGATGATGTTCCGCTCGTTCGCGTCGTTGACACCGTCACCATCGGTTCCGATCAACGTGTTGGTTCCACTTCTGCCGATTTCAATGGCCGATTCGTATCTTAGAGCGCTCGGCGTGTTGGGATCAAAGGCGCCGAGATAAGCCTGAGCACCATCCGGCAAGACCTGCAAGAAATTCCCAGCGATTCTGGTGTTGTTGCCCTCGACAATGACGGGGATCGCCGCACCAACGATGACGTTGAACTGCGAAGGCGCATTAGTGGCGCCGCCTCTTACTCCGATCAGCGTATCGTTTATAAAAATCGAGTTGGTGAAGGCTCCGGTCTCGTCTGATTGCTGGTACCTGAAGCCTGCAACGCCATCCTTGCCGCTGAAAACACTGATGCGATCCAAGTCCACTCCCATCCAGCAACCGCTGACGTGCGCACCAGAGGCATACTTGGCCAAGGCCACAAAATACAAGCTCACCGCGCCCCCACTTACCTTAGGCTGCCCCAGAAAACAGATTCCCTGGACGTGAAAATTTGTTCCGTTCAAAACGGGTAAAATCGCGCCTTCTGTGGTGCCGAAGCCGTTATCGTCGGTGGGTTGGTCTTTCGCAAAATCCATCAGCGTGAAACCTCCATCCCGGGAATCGAGCACGATTTTCAACTGCGCGTTGTTCGGGGCCAGAATCGGATTCGTGTTCGGCATTGCGCCTGGCTGACTGTAGCCATCAATCGTCACGTTGTTGTTGGTGATGAGCGGGTATCCATTGGCCGGGGTAGCGATGTAGAACGGGCCCGGGCCTGGGATGTTGAATCGGATGGTGTCGCCGTTCTGAAGATTGGCGATGGCTTGAGCCAGCGAAGTGTTGGTCCCCGGCGTCAGATTGTTGGTGGTGGTGACGGTGATGATTGCGGCGTTGGCGACCGGCATCGCCACAAAGCCTATAGCCAAGAGGAGGACAAGGTGCTTTCTCATAGGTCGTTTTCGGCTTCAGTCTTGGGCTTTCAGTCGGCGATCCGTGGTAGCAACTTCAAGCGCACGAACTGTTCGTAACACGCCAAGTTTTAGCTTTGATTTAGATTCGTGAATGTTTGATTCAGGTTTTGAGGCCAAGATTACCAGCATCGCCGGGGATGGCATGTCACCTAATTATGCGACGCGACCCTTGCGTTCACCGGAACCACGGGGTCCCCAACGGCGGTCGTCTTGGCTGCCGGGCTGGTCCTCATAAGAGAACCCTCGCTCACGATGCGCTGCGCGCTCGCATCGTCCTGCCGCAGTTCGGCGGTTAGGTGCTTCGCCTCCCCGACGAGCAGGGTCGCGCCAAGCAGCCAATCCACCCGCAGCCGCGCCGGGCGCTTCGATACGAAGAGGCAAGAGACTGCTATTTCCGAGGTTGCCGTGGCCGCTGAAGAAATGTGTTCAATAACCCGACCCCTGTCAGTCCTACGCACCCCCAGGCAGGCCAATCGCCATGTTGACGGTAGAAAGTGGGTGTGCGTGCGTGCTCAAGCGGCAGCAACGGAATCCGCACGCACTTGAAGCCGGCGCCGTAGATGGCCCTAGTCGTGGGAAAACAAACGCCGCGCAACCGGTCGCGGGAATCGGAAAGGGGTCATTCAACGGCAATGGCAAGTTTTCATTTCCCCACTGGCGGCGGCACGGGCGCCGGCGAGCAAACGTCGGTCAATGGGCTTGCCAGGTTTTTGACTGCAACCTCCTGCTAAGGGCGGAAACCGCCCCAGACGCGGCGCGGACATCGGGCGGAACGCTCGCGAGCCTTGGCGAAGTGGCGTCATGATCTGCAATGAACCCAGGCTTGCCCTTGGTGAGCGTGGCTTGCAACAGCCAGCCCGCGTGGCCCGTTTCGCGGATCAGCAGTGCGGTCTTGTGTTGGAAACCCGTCTTGTCCAGCCGCGCGATCCAGAGCCGATTCTGGCTGAAGGCCATCATGGCGTGGTCGCCAGGGCTGTCGCCGACGCACAGGTACGGCGGGCGGCCAATCGCGTCGAAAATGCAGGCGACTTTTCCCGAGTAGGTCGGGACCGGATATTGCAATCGGCTGGTCAGGCGGAATTGGCGGCAGACTTTTTCATCCAACGCGGCGTAGCGAGGATTCTCCCGGACCAGCAGCGCGTCCTTGAAAAGATGATCGTGGCGGTCGGTCAGCAACGTGGAGACTCCGATGATGTGGTCGGCACGCAGGCCGGTGCGGACGCCATGCCGCCGCAGTTGGGGATTCAACTCGTGCAGCACCATCCAGCGCACGCCCCAGACGTTTGTCCCGGAAACCACCCAGAGGTCGAAGCGATGGCGGATCAACTCGGCGACCAACTCCACCATCTCCGGATAAAAGAACGGCACTGCGAATCGCGCCCGGCCCGGTGCCACCTGGATATAGCCCGGCTGCGGCGGATGCAACGTCTCGCAGACGGTTCGGGTTGCCGCAACGATGTCCGAAACGCGGAGGTCCACGAGCACTTCAATGGCCCACGCGTATCCCGTGGCCAGTGGCGCCGGGTCGCGGTCGCCGTGGGCTGTCGCCGCGAGGAACGCCTCGTAGTATTCGGTGATGTCGGCGGTGGATTCGATCGTGATCCGCTTTTGGCCCGGCAGGCGAAAGGGAGGACTCAAAGTTGCCGGGAGACGTTTCGCCGTCAGCATACCGTCCCGCGCGAGCACCGCAAGCGTTGCCTCCTGGAGATCACCGCAGACCAGCGTGTTGTCGAAATCAAAAACGACCGGGAGGTTCCTTCCCGCGCCGTGATCAATCAGCCGTTCGAGCGCCGCGCGCGTCTGGTGGTTCCAGCCGGGGCAGCACAGCTTGCAGGTGCCGGTGCGTTTCCCGCTGCTTCGGTGAGCGTGGGCCATGGATGTCCTCTCTCCCGTGGCAAGCTCAGATGCGCTCGAAATACCGGCCCTTTTCCCAATCGGTGACGGCGTTGTCGAACGCCTCAACTTCCAGCCGCGCGTGGTGAACATAGAAGTCCACCACCGCGTCGCCGAACGCATGGCGCGCGAGCTTCGAGGCCGCGAACAAGTCCGCGGCCTGCCGCAAACTGGACGGGAGCCGTTCAAGTTTGGGATCAATGTAGGCGTTGCCCAGGTATTCCCCGCCGCAATCCAGCTTCTCCTTCACGCCAGCCATTCCCGCGGCAAGCATGGCGGCGAACGCGAGATACGGGTTCGCGTCCGCTCCCGGCATCCGGTTCTCGATGCGGAACGATGGTCCGTGCCCGACCACGCGAAAGCCCACCGTCCGATTGTCCACCGCCCAGGCCATGCGCGTAGGCGCCCAGCTCCCAGCCTGGTAGCGCTTGTAACTGTTGATCGTCGGGCCGAAGAACAGGCACAACTCGGGCGAGTATTTGAGGAGGCCGCCGAGAAACTGGCGGAAAAAGGGCGAACCGGAGCCACCCTTGGCCGACGGGAAAAGGCTTTTTCCTCCGCGCCAGATGCTCATGTGAATGTGGCAGGAGTTGCCCGCTTCAGTTGGCGCGTATTTGGCCATGAATGAAATCGCCTTGCCGTGCTGATCGGCGATTTCCTTGACGCCCTGCTTGAACAGGACGTGCAGGTCGCCCATCGCCAGAGGTTCGTCATAGATGAAATTGATTTCGTGCTGGCCGCGGCTCCACTCGCCCTTGCTGCTCTCGATGGGCACGCGCGCGGCGGTCATTCCGTTGCGAATGGCGCGCATGAGCGGCTCGTCGCGCGTCGGCTGCATCAGGTGGTAGTCAATCCGGTAATCGCTCGCCGGCACCAACTCGCGGTAGCCGCTGGCGAAGGCCGAATGATAGGTCTGGTTGAACAGGTAGAACTCCAGTTCGCTGGCGCAGTAGCAGGTCAGCCCTGGTTTCTTCAGCAGTGCAAGCTGCCGGCGCAGCACCGACCTCGGTGATTCCTCCACCAACGTGCCGTCGTGCCTGGCGTGATCGCAAATCACCAGCGCGGCGCCCGCCTGCCAGGGGAGGACACGGATCGTATCGAGGTCTGGCTGCAGCGCGAAGTCCCCGAAGCCGGCGCTCCAACTTGCCACCTGGAAGCCATCGAGAGGGTCCATCTCCATGTTGACGGTGAGCAGATAATTGCAGCCGTGCGTGCCGTGTTTGGCCACGGAGTCAAGGAAGACCCCGGCGCGGAAGCGCTTCCCCACGAGCCGTCCGAATGGATCGGGGAGGGCGACGATGACGGTATCAATCTTACCGGAGCGGACGTGGCTTTCAAGTGCTCGAAAGTTCATAGCTTAAGGCGCAACGTAAATGTTTTTCAACTCGGTGTAACCCTCCATCGCGTTCATGCCGAGGTCGCGGCCGATGCCGCTTTGCTTGAAGCCGCCGAACGGCGCTTCCACGTGGACACTGCTGTGTGAATTCACGCTTAGGACACCGCTCTCGATGCGCCGTGCCACGCGCAACGCGCGCCGCAGGCCATTCGTCCAGAGCGAACCGCTCAAGCCGTAGGGCGAGGCGTTCACGTCGCGGATCATTTGCTCCTCGTCGTCGAAGGGCGTGATGCAAACGACCGGCCCGAAAATCTCCTCGCGCCAGCAGCGGTCCGACTTGCCGACTTCGAGCAGCACGGTCGGTTCGAGGTAACAGCCCTTGGGATGGGGCCGCCCGCCGCCGCAGGCGAACTTGCTGCCACACGCGCGCGCGTCGGCCAGATATTCCTCCACCGTGGCGCGCTGCCCTGCGGACACGAGCGGTCCGAGTTGCGTCTCCGGTCTGGCTGGATCACCGACCACGAGTTTCTTTGTCGCGGAGATGAACTTCTCGACGAAGCCGTCGAAAATACTGCGCTCGACGAACACCCGGCTGCGGGCGCAGCAATCCTGACCCGTGTTGGCGAACACGCTCATCGGCGAGGATTCCGCCGCCGCCTGCCAGTCCGCGTCGGCGAACACGATGTTCGGCGATTTGCCGCCCAGCTCCAGCGAGATTCGTTTGAAATCCCGCGATGCCAGTTCCATCACGCGCCGGCCCACCTCGGTCGAACCGGTGAGCGACACTTTGCGGATCAGCGGATGCGTCACCAATGCGTCCCCAATGGCTGCACCCGGCCCGGGCAAGACCTGCAACACGCCTGGCGGCAGTCCAGCGGCGTGGGCCAGTTCGCCGAGTTTGATCGCCGTGAGTGGCGAGAGTGAGGCTGGCTTGAGGACCACGCAATTGCCCGCGGCCAGCGCGGGCGCGGCCTTCCAGCACGCAATGGGAAAAGGAAAATTCCACGGCACAATGGCGGCCACCACGCCCATCGGCTGGCGCAACGTGAAATCGAAGCCGCCGCGGCCGATGGGAATGGTCTGGCCATAGAACCTGGTCACACCGCCGGCGTAATACTCGAACACCCTCGCGCCCAGCCCGGCCTCGTCCCGCGCGTCGCTGATCGGTTTGCCGATGTGCAGTGTCTCCAGTTGCGCAATCTCCTCCAGATGGTCGCGGAGCTTGCGGGCGACATTGAACAGGATTTCCGTCCGTTTGCCCGGTGCGAGATCGCGCCAGCCGGATTCCCAGGCGCGTTGGGCGGATTCCACCGCTGCGTTCACGTCCGCCAGATCGGCCGCGGCGACCTCCACGAACGGTTCTTCATTGGCGGGATTGATCAGCGTCGTGCGGCGACCGCTGGCGGCATTCTGCTGCGCGCCGTTGATGAAAAGCTGCGTCGGAAGCGTCATTGCGCGGAACGTGATACGCTCGCGGCGCGGTCCAGGTCAAGTGCGGCTCCGCGGGCCTCGATCGTTTTCGGGCGTCAACGAACATTGACCTGCGGCGGCCCCTTGAACCGCCGCCGCTCGAACCCGAACCAGATGACGAGCAGCAGGCCAACGACCGAGCCGACAACCCAGACGGCCTGCTGGTTGGGTGGCTGCAATCCGATCACGATCAGAAACACGCAACCCACCACCGCGATGGCCGCCAGCGGGCGGAACCAGATGCCAAGATGCCACGGACCCATGCGCGTCCATGTCCGGCCCACGGCAAAGAAGCCCGCCGCCGTCGGCAGCACGTAGGAGATGTAGAGCAGAATCGTGCAGATGGCGGCGATGGTGGTGTAGGGCACCAGGATCGTGAAGGCGGCCGAAACGCTCGCCGCCATCCAGACTGCCGCCGAAGGAGATTTCGTGCGCGGGTTCACCGCACGCAGCCAGTTGGAAAACGGCAGCCCGCCGTCGCGCGCAAAAGCGAACGCCATCCGTGAGCCGGAGGTCAGCGCCGCAAGTCCGCACAGGTATTGCGCGGCGACGATGCCAGCCAGCAGCGTCCACGCAAACGAGCCGGGCAGCGCTGACTTGAGCGTCCAGTGGACCACGTTCGATCCTTGCTCAACACCCTGGCGAAGACTTGGCAGCGCGAGCAGCAGGGCGCAAATCATCACCCAGCCGAACAGGCCGGAAACCCAGACGGAGCGAATGATGCCTTTGGGCACGTTACGCGCGGCGCCGATGGTTTCCTCGGACGTGTGAGCCGAGGCGTCGAAGCCGGTGATCGTGTACGCGGGTAGCAGGAAGCCGAGCGCAAAGAGCCATGCGAGGTTTTCCTGTTTCGGAAACACCGCGCCGCCCTCCGGCAGGCCGCTGTAATTTGTGAACGTCCAAAGGCGCGACCACTCGAAATGTTGTGTCGCCAGCAGCAGCGCCAGGGTCAGCACTGCCGCTACGCCGAGAATCAGATAACCGCTCAGGTCGGTGAGCCGCGTTGTCAGTCGGATGCCATAGTGGTTCAGCAAACCTTGCGAAAGCGTCATGCCGACCACGACGATGGTGCGCATCGTTGCCGCCGAAGATTCCGGTGGTGTGAGGCCGAAAGCCGCCATGGCGAAGTCGTAGGTGCCGGCGTTGATTGCAGCAAGCGCGGTGATCAAACCGGTGAGATTGAACCACGCCGTGATCCAACCGCACGCGCGTCCGCCGAGGATGCTGCCCCAATGGTAAAGCCCGCCGGCCGTGGGAAACGCCGAGGCAATCTGCCCCATCGTGCAGGCGACCGTCAGCGAGAACAGACAGACCAGGGGCCAGCCCAGTCCGATGCTCGCGCCGCCCGCGCTGCAAAGTCCCACGTGAAAGGACGTGATGCCGCCGGCCAGGATGCAGATGATCGAGAGCGAGATGGCGAAGTTCGAGAAGCCGCTCATCCGCCGCGCCAGTTCCTGCTGGTAACCCAACTGGCGCAGTAGTTGTTCGTCGTCGGGATGCGATTGAACGTGGTCGGCCATGATGCGCGTGGTCGGTGGCGCGTCTTGTAGCCGACCGGGAATCGGAAATCAATCTCGGGCCACGGATAGCCGCCGAGGTAGCGAGGCGGCGGAAGCGCGCATGGTTCGCAAACAAGTCCGCCTCCTTGCGGCGGTGGCCTCGCATAGGAGTGATTTCTGGTAACCGCTCAGGCTCAAAGAACTTCCTGGTAGAGCCGGCGGAAATCATCGGCGGTCACCGGCACGGCATTGGTTTTGTGACAGGGGTCCGCGACCGCTTGCGCCACCAGCGCGTCGAGGTGTTCCGGCTTGACGCCGTGTTCGCGCAACCGGGTGTTCATCCCGACTTCGGCCAGAAAAAATGGACCTCGTCACTTCTCCACCAAGACCGGCCTGTAGTAAAGGATTTGAGCACGAGGGTAGTGACGCCACGCGCGGTCGCTCGTCACCACGGTGAGGCCGTGTTGCCGGGCCGTTGCCACGATCATTTGGTCGTAAGGATCGTCCACCGGAAAATCTTCCAAGGCCGCCGAGTCCGCCGCGATTTCAGGTGTGAGCGGCAGCAGCACCAACCGGCTGGTGAGGGCTTTTTTGAACCAAGCGAGCGTGGGTTGTCCCAAATCGAGTTTGCGGTGGGCAGCTTTCCAAGCCACTTCGCGAAACGAAACGGCGCTCAAGCCAACCTGTGTTTCGGCTCCCAACAAGGACTGACACGCCTCAGGCAGCGACTCGGGTTCGCGAGAAAGCCGTAGCCAGATGCCCGTGTCCAACAGGTAGCGCATGGGGGCTACCACTTCTCCCCAGTTGGCTCGTCCAAGTCCAGTGGGAGGGCGGGACCGCCTGCCGTCGCGCCGATGAAGGATCCCGTCCCGCCACATGGGGTCAAAAGGGCAACCGGCTTCCCATCCGCCGTGACCTGGACTTCCTCCCCGGCCGCCACCCACTGTAGAATCTCCGCCCAGAGTTTTGGAACTTCCTGAGCCTTCGTCGTTTTCACGCCACGCAAGGTGACATGCGGCGCGGTCAGTGACAAGCGAGCAGTTTTGAAGGGGAGCACGTCGAGGGTTTCACGCGCCAGGCACGAGGCTTTTTCAAAGTGCGCAGTTGCGCCTCCCGATCCGGCGCCTCTGCCGCCCACGTCGTCGCCGGTTGGAATTGACGTTATCCTTACCCGGGTCCCGCACGCGGGATTGTTCGAAAGTAGGAACTCGCCGGCAGAGGTGCCGGCACTCCGCGGGTGTGTTCAGAGCACCTTGAGGTAAAGGCGGCGGAAGTCCTCGGCAGCCACCGGAACGGCGTTGGTTTTGTGGCAAGGGTCGGCGACCGCTTGCGCCACCAGCGCGTCGAGCTGTTCCGGCTTGACGCCGTGTTCGCGCAACCGGGTGTCAAGCCCAAGGTCCGCCAGAAAATGTTCCATGAACTCGATGGTCACGTGGTCCGCTTCCGCATCGGTTCCCTCCACGAGATCCAGTCCGCACGCGAGGCCGACCCGGCGGTAGAGTCCGGGCTTGCGTTGCGCGCAGAATTTCATGCCGGCGAGGAGGCAGAGCGCGTTCGCCAGGCCGTGGTGCATGCCGCAAATGTTGGAGAGCGGGTGGGCCAGCGAATGGACGACACCCAGGTCCTTTTGGAACGCCACCGCACCCATCGCCGCGGCGACGAGCATTTTCCCGCGGGCGTCCAGGTCGTTGCCGTCGCGATACGCCTTCGGGAGTGCCTCAATGATCAGGCGCACGCCTTCGAGCGCGATGCCGTCGCACATCGGATGGAACGCGGGACAGGTGAAACTCTCGATGCAGTGCGTCAGCGCGTCGGCGCCGGTGGCGGCAGTGAGCTTCGGCGGCAAGCCGACGGTGAGTTGCGGATCGAGGATCACGAGTTTCGCCATCAATTCCGGGTGGAAGATCACGGCTTTGCGGTGAGTAGCATCCAGCGTGATGACGGAACTGCGGCCCACTTCACTGCCGGTGCCGGCGGTGGTCGGGATGGCGATGCATGGCGCGAGGCCGGTCCAATCAGGTTCGTCGTAGAACTTCGCGAGATCGAACCGCGGGCGTTTGACCAGCAGCCGGGCGGCTTTGCCGGCGTCGAGCGGGCTGCCGCCGCCAACGGCGATGACCCCGTCGCAGCCGTGGTCGCGAAAGGCTTGCGCGGCGTCCTTCACGTCCTGCTCGACGGGATTGGGATGCACCCCCGAAAATACAAACCAGTTCCGATCGCGGCCCGGGCCTCCCAAGGCATTGGCAAGCGCGGCAAAAGCGCCGGTGTTGAGCAGGCCGGCATCCGTGACCACGAGGGGCCGCCGAAAGGCCAGGTGCGACATGCGTTGGGAAAGTTCAGACAGGGCACCCGCGCCGAAAAGTGTTGGAGTGGGAAAGGAAAAGGTCGTGAGACTCATTTCGTTCAAGCGGGTCGGCAGGTTGATTCGAACATTGGACATGATGCTGGCGGGCGCGCGGGCCAAGTCAAGACTGGCGCTGTGCCGCGGCTCGGCGCGGCGGTTCCGGCCCGGCTGCGGGCGCGTGGATGCACTGCATCAGGTTCGTTCGGAGCGTGCCGGCGACTCTTGAAGCAGGAGTGAGTTCCGTAAGCCTCCTCCCGCGCCATCGCGTGGTTGACGAAACGAAAAGGCCCGCCTTTGCAGGCGGGCCTTGAGGTTTTCCGAAGTTTGCCGCGAGCGGCTTACGGATCAACGATCTGGTAGTAAGCTTCCGTGCCGCTGACGGTGTCCGTCGTGGACGTGCCCACGATTCCCGTCGTGACATCAACCCAGGCTCCGGTGAACGGACTCTTCTTCTGAAGCGTGTAAGGCGGCGCGCCACCGGTCCAGTTGATCGTCACCGTGGTGCCACTCACGCTGATCGAGGTGATCACGATGGGTGCCAGCAGCGTCACCGGATTGGCAAAGTTGGAAGTGTGCGCTCTGCCGCGCGTCGTGCCGGGTGGATCGCCGGAGTAATTGACGGCGATGGTCACGAAGTTGCCCGCCGACAATCCCATGGCGCCAACGTTGATGTCGAAGTCTCCGCCGGGGAAGTTGTTGCCCAGGTTGACCGAGCCTTTGTAGGTCTTGCCTTGAGGGAAGCCGTTGGTGTAAGTGGCGTTGTCGGTCAGTTCCATGAGGGCGGTCTTTATCCCGTTGGTCCAGCCCTCGTAGTCGGCGAGATAAACGTCCACGATGACGTTGGTGTAAATCCCGACGGCTTTGGCCGCGGTGCCAAGGATATGGCTGCCGGTGCTCTTGGCGGACAGTTTGGGAATGATTGGGCTTGCGGGTTCAAAGAACGGCGCTTCGTAGTTGGTGAATGCCGTCAGCCGCGTGCCTAGGTTGTTGGCGAACATGTATGGAACCAGCGCGCAGTTCACGAAGGTATTACCGCGAACGGAAATACGGGCGCCGGCGTCTCCGCCGATGGTGTCGGGTGGCACGGCTCCGACCGGGGAGGGGAACAGCGTGTCAAACGGGTGATTGTTGTAAACCACGTTGGCCTCCGCGGCGTCGCTGACGCCATTGAAGTCCGATCCGAACTGCAATTTGCCCACCGAATTCACGTTGCCGTCTTTAACAATGGATTGCGAATTCGAGGCCCATCTCGTGCCGTCAACCGCAATGCCGAAGCGGTTGCCGGAGACAACGGTCAGCAAGTCGCCGCCAGCGTAGAAGCCGATCACATCCGCTTCACCCACCGTGCCATCGATGGGGCCAAACAGATTGCCTTCGTGGGCATCGTTGACTCCATCACCATCCGTGCCGATGAAGATCGGTTCCGTGTCGGTGTAGCGGCGGGTTTCGATCGCGTCGTCAAAGTAGGCTGGAACGCCAGAAGGTGTCACACCGTCCGGCAGAACGCCAACGAAGTTGCCGGAGACACGAGTACGAATCCCTTCGCCAGCCAGACTATAGGCCATGTAAGGCATGACGTTGAACTCGGCGCGCGGATTGGAAGAGCCCGCCTTCACGCCGACGATCAGGCTCTCGTTCGGCAGTTCCGGACGGGGACCACCGCTCACGTCGCGATGCCGGAAGTAGGCCACGGCCACGACATCAGGTGCCAAGCCAGCTGGGGTCGGGTTGGTCGGATTGATCCCGAACCAGCAGCCATTGATGTGGCAGTTGCGCGAACTGCCCGCGTCATAGGCCAGGCGGTCCAAAACGTTCGTGTTCAAACCGTAGTCGTGCGCCAACGCAATGGAGTAGCCACTCATGGCGGGGTCGCCAAGGAAGGCCAAGCCCCGGACGTTGACGTTTGTGGCGCGGTAGATGCCGAGGGTGGCTACCTCGGGCCCGCCCAAACAGAATGCACTACCATACCCAGGCCGCTCACCAGTCATGCTGGTGTTGTCAATGGCGGGAACACTTGTAGCCTCAGTTCCGTCGAAGCAGGTGTAATTCATGTTGCGGTAATTTCCATTGCGGGAATCAAGGACGATCTTGATCACCGCGGTATTGGAGGCAGTGATCGGATTTGTATTGGCGCAAGACCCAGGTTGTGTATAGCCGTCCAGCGTGACATTGTCGCGAATGATCAACGGATGGCCGCCCGACGGCGTTTCGATGTAATGCGGCCCGGCGCCGGCGAGGTTGAACGTGATGTAACCGCCATCAACCAACGTGTACAGCGCATTGCTGAAACTGCCCGCTCCCGAACTGGCTGCGGAAGTCACGACGAAGCAATTTGCCGCGGTGAGCGCCCGAGGCACGGAGAACAAGGAGGTCAGCACCCGGGCATTGTGGGTTCCCGGCGCGTCCTTGGAGTAATTGGCGCTGATCGTCACTTCCGTCCCGCCTGACAGACCAAGGTTGCAGATGTTGAAATCAAACGCGCCGACGGCGGGATTCTGATCCGCCCAGGAATTATCCACGAAGGAGCCGAGGTAGGTCTTGCCATGCACCCAACCATTGGTCAGGAACGGATCAGGCACGACGAGGCCGTTGGTCAATCCCTCCGGGTCCGGAAGATACACGTCAAGGATCAGGTAGGGATAGGTGGCGTTATTGGCCGGGGCCGTCCCGATCAAGCGCGCCGTGGTGCTGCTGGCTGAAATCGTCGGGTACAAGCCATAATAGCCCGCCGGGCTGTTGGGTTGCGCCACCGCCAGCGCCTTGTTCACATAGGTGGTGATTTCGCCAAAAGCGGTGGTCACGTTCGCGGGATTCTGGCCCCGGCGCGGATTGATATGATACGGATAGTTGTTCACGATCTTATTGCCCCGCGTCGAATAGATGGCGTTCTGTTCCGGCTGATCCATGAAGCCGTGGGAGGTAGCACCGCTGCGAGTGGAATTCGTATAGTCCGTCGCATAAAACAATCCCGCCGGGTAATTGTTGAACATCACGTTGGCCTCCAAGTCATCGCTCACGCCGTTGAAGTCGGGACCAAACCAGACCTGGCTGGGCTGTCCGAGGCCGTCGTTGCCGACAGCGGAACCGTTGAAGGCTGGCACACCGTTGGTGAACCTCGTCATTCCGTCCACCCCGACGCCAATATAGTTGCCGGCAATCCGGTTGCGGGTGCGCTCCGGAAAAACTCCGCCGCTCAAACTGTAAAATTCAATAACGTGTTGGTAACCACCGAGATCATAGGAACCCCCGCCCCCGCCGGTCACGACCCCGCCCATGATGTTCCGCTCATCAGCGTCGTTTACCCCGTCCCCGTCGATCCCGACAACCATGTCGCTGGCGCCACGACCGAATTCGATGTGAGATTCCGCCCTGTTCGGCGGTTCTGCGAAAGAAGGGATGTAATCGTTCGTCCCACTGGGCAACACCCCCAGGAAATTCCCCGAAACCCTGAAGGCTTGTCCCTCCATGATCAAATTGATCCATCCACTGACGATGACATTGAACTCGGCCCGGGGATCGGCAGAGCCGGGTTTCACCCCAACGATTATTCCATGATGACCGACGCGATTTCCCCTGCCATCATTGAAGTTGGTGCTCAGGATGATCAGGTTGGTACAGGCACTGAAATCGTTCGTGGACAACCAAAGACCTACCACGTCGCGGTCACTCTCCCGATTGGCGAGATCGCGATTGGGCATGGCGATATTGTTGTTGGGAGTCGTATTCGTCACTCCATTGCAGACATACGTGACCCGGTAATACCGCTCTTGCCGATGGCTGAAAGCCGCGACGTGATTATTGCAGGAGGCGATGTGGTTGTCCGGGAAACTGTTCGTGAGGTCAGCGACCGTCCAATTTGGGTCCACCCCCAGCCAGCAACCGCTAATATGAGCCCCGGTAACCTGGGGGGTCGTGCTTTGCGAAAATGGAGCGGATGCCAGGGGCCGTTTGCTGTCCCGCGCAATCCCGATGGAGGTAATGCCGCCAGACGCCGAAACCTTGGTCCCCAGGATGCTCAACCCCCGAATCTGCGTATTCGTCGCCCCGTAGATTGCAAGAACGGCCCTATTACCCGAGCCGAACCCCGCCCCGTTGTTCGTGCTGCTGTTGTAGTCCATCACGGTGTAGTTGCCGTTGGTGGAGGTGAGCACGATCTTGATCTGCGCGTTGTTGTTTGAGAGAATCGGATTGCTGTTGGGCACCGCACCAGCCTGGCTGTACCCATTTATGGTCACATTGTGCTTGGTGATCAGCGGATAACCGCCCACTGGCGTGAGGAGATAATGCGGCCCGGCGCCGGCGATACTAAAGTTGATGGTGTCCGAAGGGTCACCACTGGCATTCGCGAGAGTTATTGCGAGGGACAGGTTGGTCACCCCGGCACTGAAATCAGTGTTATCGGTGGTGTTGACGACGAAGGTGGCGCTGTAGCCGGTCGTGGCGACGACCGCAACTGCGGCTACGCAGAGGGACAGGAGTCTTTTCATGGTTCGGTGGGGGTTTACGAGTTAACGGTAAACCACTTTTAGCCCCGTCCAGGCTGAGAGGCAAGAGTTTTTTTGGGAAATCTCAATCGCTGCTCAAAGCAGGCCAGTTGCGTCGCCGCCGTGCGCCCCGCGGCTGAACCTGTGCGACAAGCGAGCAGGATCCAAGTCCGCGACCGCCGGCGGTGGATCCTGGTTTCCGCTTTCCAGCAGGGCCGCAATGCGGTTAGGCTTTTCGCCAGCATGAGCTTCTCCCCCACGTGGCGCATCCTGTTGCGGCTCTTGGTTTCCGGCGTGCTGGCTGTGGCGTGGAATGGTTTCGCGCACACAACGGGCCTGAGCACGAGCGAATTGAATCTCGGGACGAATGGAATCGAGGCAAACATCACGCTGGCCGGGGCGGACATGACACTGGCCTTGGCGCACCTGGAGTCCTCAAGCCCCGCGGACGCCAATCACGACGGGAAACTGAGCCAGGAGGAATTCACGCAGGAACTGGAGCGGCTGCGAAAATTCGCCGCGGAATGCCTGGCGGTGGAATTCGACGGCCAGCCCGTGATCCCTGGCCCGGCGAGCTTTGCCCTGGACGACAAGGGCAACTTTCGGATGCAGATGAGCCTCCCGGGGGCGAGGCCGGCACGGCTGCGCGTGCGGGCAGATCTGTTTGGCCACCTGCCGCCCGACCACATTCATTTTCTTTCGGTGCATGGGCCGGACGGCAGGACGCTCGGGAACAAGATGCTCAAGCCGGATGACAATTCGTTCGAACTGGAGCTGGCAACTGGTGGCGGACAGGTGGCGCCGCGCGCCAGCACGTTCACGGACTTCCTCAAACTCGGAGTTGAACACATCTGGACGGGATACGACCATCTCCTGTTCCTGCTGGCGCTGCTCCTGGTGTGCAAGACCTTGAAATCCGCCGTCCAAGTGGTCACGTTTTTCACGGTGGCGCACTCGATCACGCTGGCTTTCGCCACGCTGAATCTGGTTTCGGTTTCCAGCCGCGTGGTGGAACCGGCGATTGCGGCTTCCATTGTCTATGTTGGCGTCGAGAATCTCGTTGCGCCGGAAGGCCCCAAGGGCCGATGGCTGATCACATTTCTATTCGGTTTGATCCACGGATTCGGATTCGCAACGGTCCTTCGCGACATGGGCGTGGCTTCCGGCACAACCGGCGTGACGGTGCCACTGGTGGCATTCAATCTCGGCGTTGAGGCCGGCCAAGTCGTCATTGCGTGCGTGCTCCTCCCGGTCCTTTGGCAACTGAGAAAGTGGCGGCGATTCGCACGCTGGGGCGTTCCGGGCCTTTCGGCGGTCGTCAGTGCCTTTGGAGCTTACTGGTTCGTAGAGCGTGTGTTTTTCGGCTGAGACTCCATCCGCAACCTTGGCCACGGCTGGTAATCTCTTGTGAATCCCCCTTTCGAAGCAAAAAGTGCGGCAGATTCCCTGGGAACGCCCCCGCCCCCGCCATCTGGTCCCGGGTCTTGCCCTTTCCCAGGCTGTTTGCCAAAATTCATTTCCGAAAAGCCCCTCACCCCGTCCCTCTCCCCATCCGATGGGGAGAGGGTGGCCGAAGGCCGGGTGAGGGGTTTTCTGGTTTCTTTCCGGAAATTTGTTTTGGCAACCGTTCTAAACCGTGCTGGCTCGTTGCTTCCAAACCTCTCGAGTTTTGAAACCGAGCCGCGTCGGCAGTGCGTGCCGGGCGAGATGGCGGCAACGGTTGCAGGATTGTGGAGCTTTCGGGCGCTTCGGGCCGTGGCTTTGCCTTGGTTGCAATTCGCGGCTCCCGCCAGATCACTTTGCGCGAGTCTGACACGTGCCCCGGTGCTATTCGTCATAAAGGCGGGCAGTTTCGGCGTTCGGCTGCGTCTGATGCTGGCGGTTGCTCTATGGGCGGGTTTTCCTGGATCGCTTTGGACGGAACCACATACGCCGGCGAACGTGCTTCCACCCGGAACGAACAATCTGCTGATCAGACCGAAGCCTGGCACAACTCCGCAGGCGCTTGACCGCTTCCACGCGCAGCAGGGGTGTGAAGTTGTGGGGAGATTTGCAGGATTTGGGGACGTCCAAGTCGTGCGGCTGCCGCCCGGCCGCCTCGCATGGGACCTCGTTCACCAATACCGGCAAAGCGGACTCACGGCATACGCCGAACTGGACCAGCCCGTCCGCCTCGCAAGTATCTTCCCCAACGACCCCTCATTCTTGGACGGAACGCAGTGGGCGCTGAACAACGCCGGGCAGGATCGCGGCCTCCCGAACGCGGACATTGACGCCCCGGAAGCGTGGGGGTTCAAACATGACGCCAGCAACGTGATCGTTGCGGTAGTTGATTCCGGCGTGCGCCTCACTCACGAGGATTTGGCGGGGAACCTCTGGACCAATCCGCGTGACGGAAGCCACGGGATCAACGCGCTGACTGGCTCGACCGATCCAAGCGACGACAACGGCCACGGGACGCGCGTCGCGGGCGTGATCGGCGCCATGGGCAACAATGGAATTGGCGTGGCGGGCGTCGCCTGGCGGGTGCAGATCATGGCCTGCAAGTTTGCCAACTCGTTCGGGTACGGCACGGTTGCGGGAGCGCTGGCCTGTCTGGATTTTGCCCGTTCGAACGGCGCGCACATCGTCAACGCCAGTTGGGGATTGGAAGACTCGCTCTCGCTTTCCAACGCTATGCGAGCGTTGCAGGCGGTCGGGATCCTTGTGGTGGCGGCCGCCGGGAACGGGCCGTTGAACATTGACGTTACGCCGCATTATCCGGCGAGCTACGGCTTCGACAACATCGTCGCGGTGGCGGCCACCACGCGACGCGACGAGCTTTACGTGCGCTCCAACTACGGCGCGACCAACGTGGATCTGGCCGCTCCCGGTGACGAGATCTACTCGACGCACTCGCGCTCCGACCGGGCCTATTCCTTCGATCTGTTCGGGCAGGGGGATACTTCGATCGCCGCGGCGTTCGTCAGCGGTGCCGCGGCTTTGTTGCGCGGCGAGCATCCGGAGGAATCTCCCGCCCAACTCATCAAGCGGTTGATTGGGGGCACGGATGCACTCCCGGGTTTGGCCGGGAAATGCGTGTCCGGCGGGCGGCTGAACCTGCGCAAAGCGCTCGGCGTGGCGGTTGCCTCCCCGCAACTGGAGGCATCTCTCGTCGTTCCCGATGGCCTGCTCAGTCCTTGGACTGGTTTCGAACTCCTTTTTCGGGACGAACCCGGAGATCCCATTTCGCCGTTTGCCCTCCTCATGCTAAGGGTCGTTGGCCATCCCGGCCGAAGCTATGTGATCGAGCGTACGGAAGACCTCCAAGTGTGGCGGCCTTTTCGCTCCGTCCGGACAGCGTTTGCCGGAGACTCAATGGTGACGAACGAAACCGGTTGGACCGGAATCCGGGTTTACTATCGGGCGCGGACGGCAGACTGATGTGCTTTTGAGCCGCGGTTCACGCGGCCAAAAGTCAATGACAACAATCAGTCAACACCCGTGACAACCTTCGAAGACTGGGAGGTTCCCCATCGGCAACGCGGGTTAATATGACGGGTCGTGGCGTTCCAGCAAAGCTCCCCAACTGGTTTTGACTGTTTCAACGTGTCCATCGCCGCAAGAAATCGTCCCACTCTTGTTGTGGCGGTTGCTGATGCAACTGCACGAGGACTCGAAAGGAGGCGGGTGATCAAGGCCGGTAGTTTCGGGGTCTGCGCCGGTGGGCGTGCAGCGACCGCCGTCCGGCGAGCCTCCGTTTCTTCACACGCCCATTGCAGGGTTACAAAGCGGATCACAATGGCTCGACCGTCTCAAAACGCGGGGTCGTAATGCTCTAGCATTGCCCCCCAACTGGGTTTGACCGTTTCGACGTGGCCGTCGCTGCACGAAACCGTTCCTCGCTTATTGTGGCGGTTGCTGATGAAACTGTCCGCTGAGGCAAACGGCGGCGGATGATCCAAGCCAATCGTCCTGGGGTCTGCACCCGTGGGTGTCCAACGCCCGTCGTCGGGCACCGGTCCAGGCAGCGAGCCACCCGCAATGTAGGCATGCTCTTCCACAAGCATTATCTTCTGAGCGGGCATCCTGATTGAAACCGACTTGAAATGCAGGTTCTCGTACTGGGGGTCGCCGGCGTAAAGCGATACGATCCCACGATTAACCAGGTTTGCCGCATCAAAAACGCTGTTTGCTGCGTAGCTAAACGCGTAAAGGAATTGACCCGGGAGGGATTTTCGATTCAGCACATCCCTGTCGGAAGGACAGCGGAACAGGTTCGTATCAAATCTGCCGATATAGGGCGCGAGAGGACTCTTGAAAATATTCTTCCGATCCGGGTTGCTGATTCGCGAATCCAGAGCGTTCCAATAAATCCAGTCCTCATCCACTGGAATAGTCGGGAGCCGGGCTGCGCCGGCGGGGAAAATGTCGCGGAAGTCGCCGACGTAGTTCAGGAAAGCCAAGCTGATCTGTTTCACGTTATTGATGCATGAGGCATGCTTGGCGCGGTCTTTGGCACGGGACAGTGCGGGTAAAAGCATCGCCGCCAAAATGGCAATGATTGAGATGACGACGAGCAATTCGATCAGCGTGAACGCTCGCCGGAACTCCGTGGTGCTGCCGCACACTCCCGCAGACGGATCGCCGGGCAGTGGCTGTTGTGGGTTCGTTTTGGTTTTCATAGGCTCAATAAACGTATTGCTTGTCGGATGACGCTTTGGGGAGGACGACATGCCCAGGCAACACCGGCGCGGTGCTCGCTTTCGCTCTGGTTCCGCCTCTTCAACGGATTCACTCTGGCACTGCCTCTCCCGATGGTGGTCATGCTCGGCCTCGCTTCACTTGTTGAAACTGGGTCTCAAGTTCTTTAAGCGCCGCCACCAGCTTCTGTACCGTCGCTGCGGTCGCCTCGGCCCGGTTGCCGCCGGCGGATCGGTCGAGTTGTCCGGAAAGGTTGATCAGATTGTCCAGTGCCGCCCGCATGCGTTGTTTCTCCGCATCGTCCAACTTGATGTAAAACGCCTGGAGGAGGCCGTTGAAGTAATAGCCGTAGTCGTGGAGATACGCATAATCCTGCCGGGCCAGCGCGGCTTCCAGCAGTTTGCTCTGCTCTTGGAGCCGGCTCATCACACCCTCGGCAGAGTGAGGATCAACGCTCGCGGACTCCTTGGCCTTTTTGCAGCCGGAGCCGCAAAGCCCCAACGCGGCCAATGCCACGCCAGCGGTCAGCAGCAGGATGATTCGCATATCATCGGACTGGTCCAGTCGGAAACGCTGCGGGTCGGTTTACGAGCCGGCATGTGCGACTGATTACGAAGTATGTTTTCGCCGGAAAGACGTGTCAAGCGGCTTCTTTTCTCCGTGATCATCCCCTGGGGTTGCGGGAAGCAGGGGCGCCGCCCGCTTGACCCGCCACCAACCCCATCATGGTTCGCCGGCTCACGCCGTAGGCCTCGAAGACGCGCCGGATTTCGTCCCGCACGCGGCGGAACACCGGGAATTGGTCTGCCTCCGTGCCGGGCGCGTGCGCCGGATCGTCGAAGGCCCAGTGATGCCGGTTGACCTGGCCGGGAAAAACCGGGCACGCCTGATTCGCGTTGTCGCAGACCGTGATGACCGTTTCCACTGGCTGAGTGAGAAACTCGTTCAGGTGCTTCGAGCGATGGCCCGAGAGGTCCAGCCCGATCTCGGCCATGACTTGGATGGCCAGCGGATGCACGAACCCGGCCGGATTCGAGCCGGCGCTCTGCACGTTCAACACGTCGCCCGCGACCTGCCGCAGAACGCCCTCGGCCATGTGACTGCGGCACGAGTTGCCGGTGCAGAGAATCAGGACGAGGGGTTTGTCGGCGGTGGGCATGGTGCGTTAGGCCAACGGTTTCTTGTCATCTATCTCATGCAACTCATCATAACCCTCTCTTCCGGCAACGCCCTCAACAATCGAAAAGCGTCTCGCCACCAATGCCAAGATGATGCCGACAGGAATACTCGACCAAAGCAAACAGCGCGAAAGAACATGCCGCCAACTGCCGGCTGGCTCTCCAAACCAAATGCTGCCGATGCCGAGCAGCACCGATACTCCGAAGACGCCGTTACAGAGTCGGTGCAACCATAGTGGCAAATAGCGGTTGTGAATCATGCGCGTGTCCGGTCGCCTAACAATTCATATACTTCCAATTCCTCGCCTTGCCCTGCGCCAGCCACGCGAGCGCCGTGGCGACCCGGTTGGCCCGCGTCTCCTCGCGTTTGGCTTCGGTGATCCATTCCACGTATTCCTTTTTGTGGCTGTAGCTGAAGCCCTCGAACGTCGCCAGCGCCTTTTTGTTTTTCCTCAACGCGCCCGTGAAATAATCCGGCACGACCAGTTCCTTTCTCACCTTCGAACGCGGCGGCGCGGCCTTCTTCACGCCGGCTTCGTTGAGCTGGACCGCTTTTTTGATGTAGCCCAGCAGCACCTTGTCGCCCGGCAAATCGGCGAGGGACTTGATGCGGCCGAATTGCCCCATCGCCTCGTCCTCGGCCGCGCGGTTGCCGAGGATCATGCCCTTCCAGAATCCGAACGAGCAATGAGCCTTGAACGCCGCCATGCCGCACACGATGCCCTTGTGGTCGAAGTGCGGCATGTTCCATTTGATCGTCTCCACCACGTCCGGGTCGGCGGCGTGGACGAGCTTGCGAAGGTGCGTGAGGATGGGCTTGGCGAAGTCTGTGGCCTTCGCGATGTAGGCGTCAATGCGCGGGTCTTTCTTCGGCATGGCCAAATCGTTTCCGCCGCAAGGCGGGGAAGTCAAATCCGAAATCCGATTCCGAAATTCGAAAGAAATCCGAAGCCCGAAATCCGAAAGCAAGATGGTACGATTGGGAGTGCGGGTTTCGGCCTTCGGATTTCTTTCGGATTTCGACCTTCGGGTTTCGGCGTTTCACCCTTCTTCCGCCGGCGCGAAGCCGCGCCGCAGGCAATTCTCCGTGATCACGCGCGGCACGAGGAAATGTTGGAGGTACTCAGGGCCGCCCGCCTTCGTCCCACCACCGCTCATCTTGAATCCGCCGAACGGCTGCCGCCCGACAATCGCGCCGGTGATCGGACGGTTGAGGTAGAGATTGCCGCAGACGAATTCGGTCTTTGCGCGCTCGATGTTCGCCGGGCTGCGCGAGTAAAGCCCGCCCGTCAGCGCGAACTCGCTGTCGTTGGCCAGCGCGAGTGCCTGATCGAAATCCTTTGCGCGGGTGACGGCCAGAACCGGGCCGAAAATCTCCTCGTGAAACAACCGCGCGCCGGGTTTCACGTCGGTGAAAACTGTCGGCGGCACGTAACAGGCGTTGGGATCCTCTGGCACGCGGCCCTGCCAGGCCAGCGTTGCTTCCTGCTTTCCGGCTTCGATGACGGCCAAGATGCGTCGTTGCGCGTCGCGGGCGATGACCGGGCCGAGAACGTTGCCGGGCGCTTCCGCCGGCCCAATGGTCAGCGAGGAGCAGGCGGCGGTAAGCCGTTCCAGGAAACGGTCGTAGTTGTCGGCCAGCACGACGAGCCGCGAGAGGGCGCTGCATTTCTGTCCCTGGTAGCCGAACGCGGAATGGATCGCTCCTGTGACCGCCTCGTCCAGGTCCGCGTCGCCGTCCACGATCAGGCAATTCTTCCCGCCCATTTCGCAGATGACTTTCTTGAGGTTCGCCTGACCCGGCGACGTGCGGCCCGCCGCCTCCCAGATTTTCAAGCCGACTTCCTTCGAGCCGGTGAACGAGATGAAATCCACGTGCGGATGCGCGACGAGGTGCGCGCCCACGCTGCTGCCGGGGCCGGTGAGCAGATTCGCGACGCCCGGCGGCAAGCCCGCCTCGATGAGCAGTGCCATCAGCCGGCCCGCGATGATGGGCGTCTGGTCGGACGGTTTGAGGATCACCGCGTTGCCCGCGACGACGGCGGCCGAGGCCATGCCGGTGAGAATGGCCAGTGGAAAATTCCAAGGCGCGATGATGACGCCGACGCCGCGCGGCCACCAGTGCTGGAGATTGGTTTCGGCCGCCACGAATTGCGTGCGGCGTGCATGGCCCAGTTCACGCATGGCCGCCGCGTAGAAATTGCAGAAGTCAATCGCCTCCGCCACATCGGCATCGGCCTCGACCCAATTCTTGCCAGCTTCGAGAATCTCGATGGCGGTCAGCGCGGCCTTGTCGCGGCGCATGAGAGCAGCGGTGCGTTCGAGGATTGCGGCGCGCTCGTCTGCCGGAAGCCGCGCCCAGTTGGGCTGCGCGGCCCTGGCGGCGGCGAGGGCATTGTCCGCCTCGACGATTGTGGCCTGCCCGGCGTGGCCGATGATTTCGTTTTGGTTCGCCGGGTTGCGCGACGGCAGCCACTCGCGAGTCGTGGCGGATTTGTTGTTGATGACGAGCGGCTGGCGCTGGCCCAGGCTTCGGCGCAAGGCTTGGATCGCGTGGCGCACGGTTTCACGTTCGGTGGCGAGGGTGAAATCGGCTTGCGGTTCGTTACGGAAAAGCCCCTCACCCTGACCCTCTCCCCGTCCGACGGGGAGAGGGAACAGCGCTCGTGCGTCTCCCGAAATGCCCGAGTCGCTTGTTACGCCGACCGACTGCCGATGATTCTCCCTCTCCCCATCCGATGGGGAGAGGGCCGGGGTGAGGGGCCGCGCCTCTGCCGGACTCCGCAGCAACTCCTCCCGGCTTGCGCCCCGCCCGAACTTGCTGGCGAGAAATCCCTCATTACTGGTGTTCTCCAGCAAACGGCGCACGAGATACGCCATGCCCGGCAGCAACTCGCCCACTGGACAATACTCGCGTACGCGGCAATCCAGTTTGAGCAGCGCCGCCTTCACCGGCTCGGCCATGCCGTGAAGCATCTGAAACTCGGCGGCGTTCCGCGGCAATCCCAGCCTCTCCGCCTTGGCCAGCGCGTGCGCGATGCTCCGCACGTTGTGCGTGCCGAAGGCAGCGTCCACGATGTCCGCGTTTTCCAACAGGATGACGCTCACCCGCTCGAAGCACGCATCCGATTCGGGCTTGCGCGAAAAGACCGGGCACGGCCAGTCCTTCTGCTGCGCGATCACCGTCTCATAGTCCCAGTAAGCGCCCTTCACCAGCCTGACCGTGATGCGCCGCCGGCCACCGCGTGCCCAGGCGATGATGTCGCGGGTATCGTTCTCGCAAGATTTCAAATACGCCTGCAAGGCAAGACCGCACACCGGCCCGCCCGCGAATTCCGGCTCGCTGAAGATTGTCTTGAACAACCGGAGCGTGAGGTCCTTCAGATCATGGTGCTCCATGTCGAAGTTGATGAACGCGCCCAATTCCATTGCCCGCCGCAGGATTGGCCGGAGCCGCGCGGAGAGTTTTTCGATGGCGGTGTCCGGATCGGCGGGATGGATTTGCGAGTAGAGCGCGGAGATTTTGATGGAGACGTTCAGACGCGGGGATTCGCCGCGCGATCCGAGATTGCCGCGCGTGGCGGGCCAGGTGGCGGTCTCTCGCGCCAGCAATTCCATCAAATCCAGATAGCGTCGCGCGTAATCGTCCGCCTCGGTTTCGCTGACGACCTTTTCACCGAGCACGTCCACGGTGAACGCCATGCCCTGCTCGTGCAGCCGGCGCAGCGCGGCGACGATTTCCTTCGGCTCGTTGCCAAGCATGAACTGGCGGGCGAGGCCGGTGACCTGCGACTTGACCCCCGAGCCGAAGAGCCACGACGCGCCGGCGGATGCCTTGAGCGCGACGCGCAGGGCAGGAGATAGTGTGACCTGGTCGTCGCCGAGATACTCCTGCCAGTGGCGCGAGACTTCCCCCGCCGAGTTGAGCGTTGGCAGCACGTCCACGAAGCGGAAGAGCTGCGTCTTGAACCGCTCGTCGCGCATGGCCCAATCCATGAGCGCGCCGTAAAATCCCTTCCGGCTGAACAACGACGGCGCGTCCGCGGCGTCCATCAGCGCGAAGATCCGCTCTCCCCAATTGCGGACGGCAGTCTCGATGTCCAAGGGAGGCGTGGTCCGGGTCGAATTAGCCGGGCGCGAATCCGCAGTCATCGGCGCAGAGGATTTCCACAATCGGGGTGGAGATGCAAGCCGGCGGAGTTCGTGGCTTCAGAAACACAACCGAGGCTCCGACCAATGCTAACGTCGCAGCGGGCTCAAGCTCTCGCTCCGGGGCGCGTCGTTCATGCCGCCTTATGATTCGAGTTGCAGGCGGCAAGCGGTTTGCACGGGTGCAATTCCGGAGGCAGGACATGCCGCCTATTTCGAGTCCGCTTCGCCCGGCCACACAGGCCGATGACGAGGAACTTCGGATTTGAAATCACCGAGGCTCGACCAGTAGAGGCGCTCCCCGAGGTCCACTTCGGCGACGGCGACGGTGCCCCATTGCTTCGCCTGCGCGAGCACGCGGCCCTCGCGATCATAAACCGCCGAGAGCATCCAGTTCTGGCCGGCGTCCGTGTAGGAACTGCTGACGAGAAAGACGTGGTTCTCGCACGCGCGCGCGGCGGCGAGCATCGGATTGCAACCCGCGACCGGGAACGCGATGATCTCCGCGCCTCTCATGCTGAGTTGACGCGCCGGCTCGGGAAAGAAACCGTCGTAGCAAATCATCATGCCGATCTTGCCCAGAGGCGTGTCGAACACGGGGTATTCAGTTCCCGGAGTGACACCCGCCTCGATCTCGGTCCGAGGCAGCGTAACCTTGCGATACTTCCCGATGAGTTTGCCGTCCGGCCCGATGAGCACGCTGGTATTGAAGACCATGTGCCGGTCGCGTTCGACCAGCCCGGCCACCAAATGCAGAGCGTGCTTTCGCGCAAGTTGGCCGAAGTATTCCGTTGAAGGACCGGGAATCGGCTCGGCGGCTTGCGCGTAGGAAAGGCCGTTGCCGGTGGCGGTGAGCGTCTCGGGCAACACGACGAGGCCGGCTTTTTGCCGCGCGGCATCGGCCACCAACGGCTCGAACTGCCGGCAACTATCCATCACCGATTTGCCGCCCTTTGGGGTGTAATGAACCGTGGCGAGGCGAACCTTGCGCGGCGCGGGCGGCGCGATTTCGCTCAAGGAGATTTCGCTCCATTCCACGGTCGCGCGCGCCGCCCAGCGAAAGTGGAGTTCGACGATGGCTTTGGCGGCTTTCGACGGGACGTGATACACGCCCGACACTTCCGTCCAGCCCGCGCGGTCGGTTGGGACGTCGTTGGGGAACTCCGGCTCGGCCAGCGGCGGCACGCCGGGCGCGTAACTGTGCGCGCCGGGCGCGTCGTGATGAACGGGCCGGCCCTGTTCGTCGCGCCAGTGAATGCGGACCAGCGCCGAGCGGCGCGGCACCGGGACGTTCTTGACGCGCCGCACAGCGCTGAAGCGATAGAATTGGCCACCCTTGACGGCAAAGGTTTTCTCCAGATGCCCGTCCAGTCCTTCCCGCTCGTCCGCACGGATAACCAGGCTGCCGTGGCGGGACGGGCCGCCGCGGGGTTTGAAGCTGAACTCCGGTTTGATTTCGTCGCGCGCGGCGAAGCCTTGCCAGCCGTCGAGCGCATCGCGTTCGGCTGCGATGACTGGAGCGATCAACAGCAATACCAGCGTCGCCGTGGCGGCACATCCGATTCTGTTGCTTGGAGACGGTTTCATCATTCGTTCCTCCTGGTTGCGGTGGATTCAATCGTCGGCAGGTGATAACGCCAGAGCGTCACGTCCGATCCGAAGTAAACGTCGTCGCCGATCAGCGCGTAGCCGCAATGGATGCGCGCCGGGGATTTCGCCGTGTGCGCGATCTCCTCCCTCGACGGATCAACTGCATAGACGGACTGTGCGGTCAGCCCGACGAGCCTGCCGCTTTGATGGCGGCCCAGCGAGATTTCCGTCTGCGCGCCCGGGAGTTCGAGGGTTTTCAGGACCTTCATCTGGCGCGGATCGAACACGAGCATCTTCCCGCCGACCGTGGTGAACACTTTGCCCTGTGCCGCGAATGTCGCGGGATAATTCCGCGCGCCGGGCACGAGTGCGGCCTCAAACACCTTTGCCTTTTTCCTGGGATCGAAGGCGAAGAACATGGCCTCCTTTTCCGAAGCGCGTGTGCCGCCACCGCCGTAGTTGCCGCTGCCGCCAAAGATCAAACCGCTTTTCGGTTCATAAGCGAGCGACACGATGCTCTGGTTCGTGACGAGGTTGCGGTGGTTATCCACGGTCTTGTTCTGGCGCAGGTCCCAGACCGCCATCGCTCCACCGAGCTGGCCATAGGGCGGCTCGCTGCCGACGTAGATCATTCCTTCCGGCCCGTAAATCATCGCCCGCGGACGCAGATGGCCGTCGCCCACGCCGCCGAACGTGACCGGGTTGCTATCCTGGTCGCTGCCGTATTTCCAAAAAGGCCGGGCCGGATCGTAGAGGTTCATGACCGAGCCGCCGTAGTAACAGAGATACAGCTTCCGGTCGTGTTCGATCATCGAATACACCTCGCCGCCGGGCATGGCGCCGAGGTGGGTGCTCCGATTGGCGGCCGGATCGTAGCGGAAGACTTCCAACGGCATCGCCGTGCTGCCGTAAACACAATTCGACGGCCCGACGCCGACCACGAAAATGTGATCCCCATTGGCCGTGTATTTAAACGTGCGTTCGACGGTTTTGCCGGTGCGAGCGTCTTGCAGCGTGAAACGCCCGCGTTCGAACGAAGTCACCACGCGGCCATCGCGGAGTTTCATGGCAGGCCGTTCGGGTGCAGTTGCGACGTGGGTCGCGGTGCCGCCGTCCAGCCGCATGAGGTTCGTGCCGAATTCGGCATAGACGTTTCCGTCGCTCCGGCGCGAGACAGTCACGGTGCTCCAGCCTTTCGCGCCTTCAAGTCCCGGCGGCAGCAAACTGCGGTGCTGTTTCGTCGTGGGATCGTACACCACGAGGTCGCCCTTCTCGGTGCCGATGCCGACATAGACCTTGCCGGTCGGTCCGACCGCGACGCTCCGGGAATACATCTCGGTCGGGTGCATGCGGCCCAGGTCCTCCATCTCGCCGGACTTCGGATCGAAACTCACGAGCTTGGCGCTGGGATACGTGCAGGCGTAAAGCTTGCCGTCCTTGCCAACGTCGTATTGCCAAAGATAACTCTCGCTGGCGGAAGGTTTGCCGACGACCTCGATGCCTTTGTCCGGAAGTTTCGGATCGAACCGCAGCACCAGTCCGCCATCCCAAGTGCCGAGATAGATGTGTTCGTCCGGCCCGGCGATGAACGCCCAGGCGCCCGGTCCTTCCGGCGTGCCGAACTGCCGCGCCTCGCCGGTGTCCGGGTTCACCTGCACGAGAAACAGTTTTCCGCCGGTCTGGTTGAAATTGAAATAGAGCGCTTCACCGCCGCGTCCATCCGGCCCGACGATGCAGCCCATCAAGCCGCCGACTCGCACCGGAATGCCGAGCGATTCAAAGCGACCGGCGTCGGCGGCGGCGAGGGGAAGCGCGAATCCGAGGAGGATCCCCGGCAAGAACTGAAGCAGCTTTTTCATCGGACGCGCCGATGTTGGAACAACCCGGCAGGCACGCAAGCTTCAACCCGATGTACGACGCGGCGAGCGCAAGACAGTCAGCGCTTCACGGAGCGGCACAATTCCGCCAGCGCGGCGTGGATCTGTCCCGCGGCATCCGGCCCGATGGAGTTGATTTCGCCGTATGGCGCGTGCTTCGCGTCGTAGGTGTAGGGGGATTTCTGATCCCACTGGCTCTTGGGAATGATGTAACCAATCTCGTCATTGGCGAGGCCGAAGACAAATTTCACCCGGCCAGGCATCAGTTCACGCAACGGCGGGACTTCGACCGGCTCGATCTGAAAATCCGCGCCGGCGGGCTTCTCGATGCCGCCGTTGACGATCTCAGGATAAATCTCGCCTGGCACACAGACGATGCTGGCGTCGCCGGCGGTGAGCAAGGCCACCTCGGTGCGAAGCTTCCGCCATTTCACGTGCCCGCGATCCACCAGTCCCAACAGGCTCGCCGCGAGATAACCCTTGTTGTCGAGCGACACGGTGATGGTCCGCGCGTGGATCGAAATGGGCATCGAGTCCGCGAATTTCGCGTTCGGGTCCGTCAGCCGCGGCAGGATGTGGGAAACCAGTTGGTGGCCGACCGCGCGGGCTTTCTCGTGCGACGGAAATTTAAAATCCTCGTTGAGGTAGGGATCACGAACGGAAACACCCGGCGAAGTGGTCATCAGACCGCCCACGGCGCCGTTGACGTAGAGATGAATGCCGCCCACTCCCGCCGCCAGGGTCTTTCCGTCCACGGTGACGCCCCGTTCGAGCGCATCGCGCAGGTAGCCGCAATAGTCCGCCGTGATCTGGCGGTTGTTCGACCAGACCGTCTCGGGATGGTCCGCCCAGCCGACGATGGTGCCGATCGTTGAATTGTCACCAGCGTTGACGAAGTGCATCACGCGAACGTCCGCGTCATAGACCTCCGGCTTGCGCGAATCGGCGACCAGGTTTTGCGGCGGCACTTGAATCTCGTGAAACGCCACGCGCGCCGGCTGCATGTTCGTCACCGCCTGCCCGAGCACCGTCAGGCAGGCGGTCATGACCTGAAGGCGGTAATCCACGTTCACTCCCGTCTGGAAAATGTTCTTACCCCAAAGTCCCATCAGGTCCGGCGTCGAGTGGTTGTGCGTGGAGCAAATGACCGTGTAATCGAGCTGCCATTCCACCGCGAGCCGGCGGCGGATGCGCGCCACGTCGTCGTGGAAAAATCCAATCGCGTCGAGCGCCACGATGCCGAGGCGCGTCCAGCCGTCGTCCAGCACGCAGGCAATCGCCCAAAGATCGTCGTGAATGGACACTGCGGTCCGGTTCTGGCTGAACCCGGCGAGATAGACCGGGCGATTGGTATCAGAGAGGTCGGGGTTGATTTTCACCCTGGCGAACCCGGCGCGCAACAGGCGGGGTTGCGCCTGCGACCGAGTGCTGTCAATGTCGCGGGTCAACTTGTAACCAGGCACGCGGTCGCGAAAGACATGATTCGCCCGCACGGCGATCACCAGAATCGCGATCACCGCGAGCCAGAAGGAGTATTTCGCGAGGGCCCAGAGCCAGGACCGTTTCCGGGGACTCTCGTAAAGTGTCGTTGGTTTCATACGAATCTCAATCCGCTTTGTCGCGTTGGCCAGTTCGCGGTGAACATACGGGGAAATCGGCGCGCCGTCACGGGCGGAATCGCGGACGGACGCGGTGGCTGCCCGCGACGTTGCCTACTCGGCGGCCGGGGAAAGCGTCAATGTCTTGACCTCGGAGTTCGATAAGGCTCGCGCCCAGATGGCGGCTGCCTCGATTTCACCGGTGAAAAACCGCTTGGGCACGCCGTCGTAGGATTCCGCGCCGATGAGAATTGGCTCATTGTTCTCCGTAAGCACACCGGACCACAGCTTCTGGGCCATCACGCGGCCATTGCAAAAAAGCGAAATCGCTTTGCCATCGTAGCGGCCCACGAGATCCAGCCAGCCCGAGGCTTCGACTTTCGAAGCCGGAAAACTTACCGCGACGAATCCCCTGTCCGTGTGGACCTCGAAGCCGATGTCCGGGCCTGGCGTTTCGTTGAGGTCGGTGCTGAACATGCAGAAGTTCACCACGTCGTGGTTGCCGCGCTTGGCGATGAGACCGGAGTTCCACGACGCATCCGGCTTGCGCGCGCGAAGGAAGACCGTGAGCGCTTCGCCCGGCACGCTCCAGAGCTTCGGTTGGTTGAGGTCCTTCTCCAGGTCGAACCAGGCGTCTTCAAGTTTCGCGATTTTCACGCCGGGATGTGCGGCGGGTCCGTCGGCGGGCAGACCGGCCGTGACCTTTCCATTGGCCTTGAGCGGCGGCTGGTGCGCGTTGAGGCGTTCGCCGAACCGCCAGGCCAGCGCGGCGCCGGCGAGCAGCGTTTCGCGCGCGTCCGGCTTGCGCGCGGGCGTGAGCTGCTTGAGCCGGATGTTCTTGAACTGCGCCTTCATCGGCGGCCCGGTGTGAAGCTGCATCGCCAAAATGCCGGCCGCCTCGAAGCTGTCGTCATCATTGTCGGTGACCTCGGCGATGAGCTTGCCGTTCACGCGCAGCGAAAGCTTCCGGCCTTGGGCGGTGAGATGATACTCATGCCATTCCTCCAGCCGGAAATCGTCCGCGCCCGGTTCAAGCGCGAGCTTCTCCGTGCGCTTCCGGCCGTCAGGCTCGAACACCGTGCGCTCGCCTTGCAACGCAAGATCATGGCGGCCGAACTCGTCGTAGAGCCGCGCTTTCCACGGCATGTTGTAATTGTTGTCCACTTGGTAGCCAGCGACGTCGCCGTTGGGCAGCCGCCGGCTGCGGAACTGGAAGCCTCCGTTCACCGCCGGGGAGTTCGTGCTGCGAAGGCGGAAGGCCAGCTTCAACTCGAAATCGTCGAGCAAACCGCCCTGCCAGACGAGATATTGGTTCAACTTGGGCGCGTGCTCCGCCGAAATGGTCCCGGTCATGGCGCCGTTCTCGATGGCCCAAAACGACATGTCCTGGCCGAGCCAGCCTTTGAGCGTCTGGCCATCGAAGATCGGCTCGAAACCGTCCGTGTCGGCAGCGGCTGCCGCCCCGGAGGCCCAACAGGCAAGGCCAAAAACTGCAGCCGCGTGAAGTGAGCCGGATCTCATGCGCCGAGTTTGCTGAACGCACACCGCAGCGGCGAGAAGAATGTTAAAATCAAGCCGGCGATTGGTGGCCAGGCTAGGAATCCTCGTGACGCGGCCGCACGCAGATAGCCGGCCGCCTTACTTGGGCGGCAAGCCAAGGCTCAGGCGGGCTTCTGTGCGGAACGACCTGCATGTGTTGAGAGCCCGCTTCGCCTCGGCCTTGGTGGAAGGCAGCACCAGGATAACGCGGCACGACAGCGGCGTCGCTTAACCGCTTGAGCACGGGTCGGAAGGCGGCCCAAAGCGATTCCACGGCGAGCACCTGGTTGAGCAACTGTTCCAAATCGTGCGTTCGTGGGAGCGGGAGCGACGCCTCGTTGAGCCGGGCTTTGAGGTATTTCTCAACGCATTGTTGGGCATGGAAGCAGACGGGCGACCAAAGAGGTTTCTTGCGTGGCCGGGCCAGGAGGCGGGTGACGGTGAAATCCTCCTCCGCCTTGGCGACCCATTCACGCGTGCTGGCTTTCATACATCACGCGGCCTCGAGTCATGACCTGCTCGATAAACATGTCGCGCTCGCGCAGTCGCGTGGCGATGAACTCTGGTTTGCGCACCAGCAAGTCCATCGGGAAGGGCGTCTCGAAGCGGGAGCGAATCTGGATTGCCTTCGCAACGTCGTTGCCTCGGAACGAAAGGATGACCAGCAGGTCAACGTCCGAATCCGAAGTCGGCTGACCGTAGGCATGGGAGCCGAACAACACGATTTTTTGCGGGCGAAACTCCCGGGCGACGGCGTCACAGTAGGCTCGAACCCGGCGGCGGGATCCCAACTGCGTTGCGCCAGAGCGCGAGGCAGCCTGCCGCAGGGAGCGAATGGGGGACGCCGATTTCATTCAGATGACTCAGGCGAATCTTAGGCTGGGGGTCGGGTTGCTTCAACAGCTTTTGTTTCCCAGTTCAATGATGGATTAACGAGTTCCGGGCGCTGTCGCATTTGCACTAGACGCAACACCGTAAACCTTCGAATCGCGCAAGTAGAAGCGGAGCCGAACCGTCCGCCCGGCGAGTTCCCCGCCATCCTTTTCGCCCCAACGCAGTGGCAACGCATGGCCATCCACGTTTTCGAACAGGCACTTTGCGCGCTCGTAACCGGGAATCGCCGCGTTCTGCTCGTCGCGCAACTCCGCCATCACGTAAGCCTGCCCGGGAGACTCGTTGGCCCGCCAGCGAACGTCCGCGTTCAGTGTCAATGGCGGGCCGGCATGGCGAACGGCGGCGTTGAAAACTCGCCGTTGGCCCGGCAGGTCGCGAAAAACAACCGGTCGGCGGGCAGGCTGGCGCACTTGCCTTCCCGCTCGTAAAAGCGCAGCACGCCGCCGCGGGCCAGCGGACCTTGCAGCGGCGCCCAAATGATCTTTTCCGCCGCGTCGCGATCCCGAAACGGCCGCTGCCAGTTCAGTCCGTCGCGGCTCACGGCCCACTCCGTCAGGTAGCGCGGCCCATGCTTGGTGGTGGCGCGACGCGAATTGGCCTCCGCCGGCGCGGGTACATAATCCACGATGAGCATTACGTACCGGCCTTGATGCGGAAAGGCGACGACACGATAGAACTCCAGGTCCATCGGATCGTCTGCATCCGGCTTCCAGAGCTTCTCGCCTTGGAGAAACGGCGGCGAGAACCACTCCCAGTTCACTCCATCGGTTGAGCGGCGAAACGAAAGCACGCGGCGGAAGTTGCCGATGTTGTCCGGGTAGCGCTTGGCGAACGGCTCAAGCGTCGTCTGGAAGTTGAGGAACTGTCCGCGAGAAGCTTCCCAAGTCACGCACATCGCGTCGTGATCGCCGTAAGCCTTGTTGGTGAGCTGCCGCCAATCCTTGCCGTCATCGCTGCGGAACACGTGCAGCGCGCCCGGCGACCAGGCGAAGAAAAACAGCGCGCCATCGGCGGGCCGGCGGACGATGTTGGCGAAGCCCTGCCAATCCTTGTTCGTGCGAACGAAAACCGTTTCCGCATCCGTGAACGTGCGGCCATTGGTCGTTGCGCAGCGCACGATGGCGAGGGCGCGGTTTGTCTTCTCTGACCAGCTGAGCAACTGCCAGCCGTAAATCCACGCGCTCCCGTCACCGCGCGGCGCTTCGCAGCCGTAGAGCATGTTCGGGTAGCCGGTGATGCCGGTTTCAACTTCCAGCCGATGCGCGTCGAACTCGATCTTGCCGAGCGGATCGGCCACGTCTTCGCGCGTCCAGAAGAGGAGCGGCAGATTAACCGGGCTCGCGTTTGAAGGATCCGTCATGGCGCGCAGGGGAAGCAGGGTGAATTCGAGCAGGCCCAGGGCAAACAGCCAGCGTCCTGGGTTGCGCAGCAGCCGGTTCCACGGTCTTGGCGATCGCGAGATGGGGCACAAAGCCTGCATGACTGAGATTGATCGCGAACCGCAGCCTGAGCGCAAGGCCGAAGGCGCGGCCGAATTAGTGGCCCAAGCCTCCGGCTTGCGGGCCGTGTTGCCGAGCCTCCGGCTTGGCGGTGCTGGATAGTTTCTGGCAGGTTCGGCAACCCGGAGGGTCGCCGACACAACCGCAAGCCGGAGGCTTGCGCCACTACGGCGGTCAATCCGCAGCGAGTGCGAGCGTCAGCCGCGCAAACTCCGCCCGGTGACGGCGAAACATTTCCACATCCGTCCAAGTGTGACCCAGCACGCGGTCGCCGGCGCGCAGGAAATCGCGGCTCTCCACAAACGCTTCATCCGACAGTTCCATCACGTCGCGCAACGCGAGGCGCATTGCGGCTTCTGCCTGCTTCACGAGGGCAGGCCGCGTCCCGGCTTTGCGATGGCGCTGCAGGTGTCCCTCGAGCAGGGACATGGCGGCAACGTCTTCCAGCCCATCGCGCACCGCTTCCCAGCGCACGCTCGGCACCGGCAGTTCGCCGGGATAGACCAGCGCGTATTCGTCGTTCATCCCTTTTCCGCCAAGCCAAAGGTCCTCTTGTGTCGTGCTGTGCGTCCAGAAACCGATGCCGCCCAGGCCAAAAAACTTCGCGCGCCAGGCGTTGGCCCGGTTGTAGCGCAGAGGCGAGAGCGATTTGACCTGCGAGACACATTCGTAGGACCAGACGGTCTTCTGTTTCATGATGCGCGCGATGCGCGGGTCGCCAGAGAGCAGGCCGGAAACCAGTCGCATGTTTGGCGCCCAGACGTCCACCAGCGGCTCGATGCTCTCGAAATCTTTCCATGAGAGGCCGGGCACGGGGTCGGTGTAAGTCAGCAGTTTGGGGTCGGCTTCACGGAAAAGGCTTCCAGCGTCGAGCAGCACTGGCACGTTGGTGCCGTAATCCAATCCCGGCTCGTCCAGCAGGTAGAACGCGTAGTCAGCGTAGCCCCAGCCGCGTTCGCGCAAGTGATCGCGCAAGGAGCGGATGTATTCGAGTTCGAACGGCCGCTTCTCATCGTCGGTTTTCTTCGCGGCGAACTCAATGGGCGGATGGTTCAGGTGAAACAGAATTCTGCCGCGGCCCTTGAGGCGATCCAGTTCCGCATCCAGCCCGGGCCAATCAATCGTCAATTTGCCGGCGAGGTCCACCCGCCCGGGCGGGATGATTGAGCGCGGGAAAACATTCACGCCATGCCGGTTCATGTCATCCAGCACCGCCTTGCTGCGCGACGGAAACCAGCGATTCGGCACATAGTCCCAGGTGCAAAGCGCCAGCGGAAATTCCTGGGACAGCCGTAACGACAAGACTTCGACGCGCACCGGCAACTCGATTCGCTTCACATCCGCCTTGAGCGACGCCACCGAAACCAACCCGGTGTAATTCCCCGGCTGCGCGCCGTGCGCGTCAATGCTGAGCCAGATTTTCACCGCCCGGCGCGGCGGAATCGAAACCAAGCTCGCCTCGCCCAGCGCCGGCAGCGCATCGGGTACCGTTTCGCCGTTGACTGAGCCGGTGCAAACCACTTCGCGCACGACAACCTGGCCGCCAAAGTTCGTTCCATCCTCGCGCGCCAGCCGGGAAAGCGTGACCCGCGCGCGCGTGAATTCATCGCGCAACGAAGCAATCACGAACGCCCCTTCGTCCACCTCATCGAGATACAGGGATGCAATCGCAACCGGGTTGGTTTCCCCCACAAACAGCTCGCGCGCGGAGGGCGCAAGCCATGTCTCGGTGAATGCAGCGAATGGCGGCGTGGCCCACGCGCGCAATTCACTCGAAGTCGGCGCTTCCGCGGCAACAGGATTTTGCTCTGGTAATTTCCACTCCGTCGAGACAAGCAATTTCCCGGCTGCGTCCCGTGCGGTGGCGACGGCTTTCCATTGACCGTTGGAAGCCAAGGTCGGGAGTGGAATCTCAAACGCCGACCGCGCCGAAAGCGTTCCTAGGATTCGCGGCCAACCCTGCGAATTCGTCAGCGACAGTTGAACATTCACCAGTGCGCCACGCGGATTCTGCACCAGCAGAGCACCGTTGACGTTCACTTCGTCCGTCGGCAGCGGGCGCAGAGTCACATCCTGCGGCTCCGGCGTCGCCCCGTATGGAGGTTTGGGCGCGCCGGCCCGCAGCCGGTAGCCCAGCAGCGTCGTCGTGGTCACGAGTAAATCGTTGCGTTTCGCCGCGTAGTCGGAGATTCCCGCCAAACTCGACGGCATGATGCCGGAAAGGCGGAGGTCATCCTTGAGCGCGCCGAATTGGTCGAAGGCATAGACGTGCTGATGAAACGTCGGCACATAGATCTCAAACCGACCATCCCTGTCGGTATCCGCAATCAAAGGCGCCGCACGTGTCTTGGCGCGGAACAAATGCGTCCAAACCTGCCGGCCCTCCACGTCAACCGCGTGGAGGTTTCCCCACAGGCCCGTGAAAAGAATCAGCGGCGGCTCATAGTCACCGCGCGGCAGGAAGACGATCCAATTGCTGAACGAGTCGCCCGTATTGCAGCGCCAGAGGATTTCTCCGCCGAAGCCCAGCGCGAACAGCGTGCCGGAAGCCGTGCCGCAAAGAATCATTGGCCGGTTGCCGAGCGGCAGCACTTCCGGCCGCGTCAGAATCTCCTGATCCAACTCGCGTCGCCAACGGACGCTCCCGTCGGCGTTGCAACAAACGAGCGTTGAAGAAGCGGGGATGAGCACCACCTCTTTCCCCGTGTCCGAACTCCGGGGCGGCGCCTTGCAGGGGCCGAGTCCGAAATTGTTCGTCCACACGACCTGACCATTTCCATTCAAGCACGTTGCTGTGCCGGATTGATCGGTGAAAACAAATCCTGAACGGATGACCGCCGGCATTGCTCGGCCCCAACTCGTTTCACCGGGCAACTTATGCTGCCAAAGTTTCTGAAACTTGCCGTCCAATCCGACCACCAAACCTTCAACACTCGCCAGGAGGAATAGCCCGCCAGGCTTGCCGCCCAACCACGTTGGCACGGTAGTCCAGCGATTGGTTGGCAACTGACAAACCGCTCCGTCCTGCCCGTCGCCAACCGGTTTGCCATCCGCCGACCACAACAACACCTGCCCCCCGCGATTCACGACGAGGATTTCGGTTTTGTCGTCGCTCGTGAATCGCCCCACCAAAGGCGAGGCCTCGACCGGCCATTGTCCAGCCATGCGCGTCCACTGGATTTCCATCGCCAAACCAGATTGAGCCAAAACCACGGCAAGGACGACCCATAGCCGCTTCTGTAACGCTGCGTTCATGAATTGATGGAGGCAATAGTCTGCGGCTTGCGGTGTCGAGGCAAGGATTTGAAATCCGCCCAGCGGCCTGCCGTTGCGCCCAGCCCGCTGCTTCGGTAATTTCCAGCCATGCGCACTCTTGTGGATTCACCATTTGCGGTCGGAACTTCGCGGAAGAATCCCGGCCAACTCGCTGCCTGCCTCATCCTTGGCTGCAGCCTTTCGCTACGGACGTTGCCAGTGCGTGCCGAAGACACCAATGCCTACCCGCGCATCACCGAAGAAGCTTTCAAGGCCCGGCTGCCGTTCTTCGATTACGACAAGTCCATCCCGCTCGAGGGCCGCATCGTGCAGGAATGGAAACAGGACGGACGACTGAAACAGAAAATTGTTTTCCGCGGAGCGCAGGGATTCCTCGTGCCGGGCCTGATCGAGTTTCCGGGAACGAACCAGAAGCCCTGGCGATTGGTGCTGTTGTTGCACGGTTGGTCCGGCGGGAAAGAGAACTGGTACGAAGACGATAACTACATCAATGGCGGCATCATGCGGAGGGCGTTGCTCGAGGCCGGCTACGCGATTCTCGCGCTGGACGCGGCCACGCACGGCGAGCGCAGCAACGAGATTGACTATCAGCACGTCAACCCGCTCGACGATCCCAAGGCGCCGGCCCGCCGGAATTATTTCACGTTCGCCGAGATCTCCATCCAGACGGTGAAGGACTATCGCCGCGCCCTGGATTTCGTTTACGAACGGGGAATGGCGGACACCAACGGCGTTGGGCTGATCGGATACAGCATGGGCGGGATGGACGCGTTTTATCTGGTCGCGGTCGAGCCGCGCATCAAAGTGGCGGTAGCGTGTGTGCCGCCGCTGGTGAGCATCGGCTATGGGCCGGCGTCGCCGGTGGATTACAGTTGGGGCATCGGCACGACGCCGTTCCTCATGCTCATGGGCCGCCTGGACGGAATGGGAGTCGCAGAGAAGGTGGAGGCGTCGTATCGGAAATACATCGAAGGTCCGAACACGAAACTCATCTGGTACGACAAGGGGCACAAGCTGACAGAGATCTACGTCCCTGACGCGCTGGCGTGGATCAAGAAGCACCTCTGACCTCGTCCGCGGTTCGCCTGCCGACCTGAAACCAGCGGCGCCATGTTTCAGAGTGGTCTTCAAAGGACCCCGGCGTCGCGATTTGCCCAGGTGGCGGGCGGGTGACAAAAACCCTGACGTCAGTTGGGACGGAGGATTTCCTTTAGCGGACCCCAAAAACGTCCGCCGTGAAACACATGGCCGCCCGGATGAACGTCGAGTTTCAGATTTCCATCAGCGCCGAACACGCGGTAAGCCGGCTCGATCTCTTCGAACGCATGGCGCGCGATCTCGACCGGAAAGCCGCCCGGGGCTTTTTCCTGCTCGCCGATTTCCAGCACCAGCGGGCGCGGAGCGACGCAGGCAAAAACGTCCGCGAAATCGAAGTGTTGCTCCAGGCCCGGGAAATTCCAGCACGGGCAGTGCCCGTGTTTCATGTTGTCAATGGTGGTGAGCCAGCCGCTGCTGCACGCCGCCTTCAGCCGCGTGTCCATCGCAGCCACGTACATTGTCGTCTCGCCGCCAAGCGAAAGGCCGGCCACAGCCAGCCGCCGCTTGTCCACTTCCGGCCGGGTCTCCAGATAGTCCACGCATCGCAACGCGTCCCACGTGCGCTCGCCCATGAGTGTCCAGTTTGTGTGCTGCAACTCGTGCTGGCCGATGTCCGGCGAGATCACCACGTAGCCCATCTCCGCTAGCGCGCGGCCATACCCGTAAAGGCTTTCGCCGCGCACGATCTGGCTGCCCGTCCCGCCGTGGCCGTGCAACGCGAGCACGGCGCCCACCCTTCCATTCCGTACCTTCGGCACAGCCAGCCAGGCGTGAACGCGGCGATCCGGCAGCGTTTGCAACGACAACTCTTCGAGCGCGTAACCGCCCGCGGGCATTTCGACGCGTTGAAGGATTTTCGCATTGAGAGGCGGAGCGCTGGGCTTCGCGCCACCCATCATCAGGGCGAACAGCCGTTCGCGAGCCTGGCGCTGCCAGCGCGTGGCTTCGCGTTGCGTTGCAGCCGTGAATCGCATAATACGGTTGGTGTCGGCGGCGCCGGCGCGGTGACATGTCATCACCAGCAAAACGATCAGCAGAAGGGGGACTCTCATCGTCATCGGGCGAAGTGGTAACAGTGGAGGCGAGAGTTGGCAACGCTCGTCTCGGACGTGTTGTCAATGACGCTCGGTTCTGAAATGGGCTGGTTGCGACTCTTCCGTCCGCTGTTGCAGGCGGAAAACTTGGATGGACTTCGTCGCCCCCGCGAAGGCAAGTCATCGCTTGCGGTTGGCCGCGCGGAAGACGCGCAGGCGACCATCATCCGTTTCCACAATGATCTCCGCCAGCCGGTCACCGTCGAGGTCCGCCAGCAATGTGTCGCGGATCGCCGCGTTGAGTGTCTTCCGCCAGAGCACGATGCCGCGTCCGTTCTGTTCATCGAGCGCGACGAGTTCGCCGCTGCTCAGGCCCACGAGGAAGTTGTCACGCCCGTCGCCGTCCAGGTCGCCGGCAGCGATGCGCGCCGGATAAATCGTCTTGGCCCTGAGATCGAGTGTCCAGCGGTCGCGTGCGTCCGCCACGTTCGCGCAGTGGAAGACTCCGCGCTGTGTCATCATTCCCAAGGCCCAGACATTTGTTTGCAGGCGCGCGACGGCCGACGCGCAGGACTCGCGTTCGTAAATCGAGCCATAGGGAGACATCGCGACGCGCGCGCCTTGCTCGTCGAGGATCTCCAATTGTTCGAGACCGGGCGAGAGGATTACACGCGCTTCGCCGCCCGGGCCAAATGCGCCAGCAATCGGCAACGCGTACTTCGCGCCGTTGCCGCGCCCTGGAACGGTGTCGTACCAACCTTGCGCGATCAGCCGTTTGTGACCGGTCGGATCGTAAAAAAGGATTTTGCCGTGATTGTCCACGACGATCATGGTCGTGCCGACTGAATCGAGGAAGATTCCAGCCTGGCAAGGGTAGGCGCCTTCACTGTCATCCCGCCAGAGTGTGCGGCCTTCGCGATCGAACAACGCGCTGGCCAGAGTATGCATGCCGGTCTTCATCGAGACGTGGAGCAGGAGGTTTGTGCGGCCAAACGGAAGGATCATCCCCGGTTCACGAAAGGGGGCGAACGGAAGGGGGACGCTGACGAGCGGTTTGGCCTCCGTTTCGCCATTGGCGGGGCGATACAAATGAAGAATATCCGCTTCGCGGTCTAACGCGGCGACGATGCGCTCATGTGCCGGGCCAATCCATACCACCGGATCAGCGCCGCGCACGCTCCAGGTGTTGCTCAACGCACCGGCACGCCGCCAATCGGGTGTCCCGCCAACAATGCTGCCATCCCCGCGGATGAAAATGAGTTCCCGTCGTCCGTCCGCGGTGGCGACCAAGGCTCGCGAGGCGGCAAGCGAAGGAGTTATGCGAGGCTCCTTGATTTCGCGGTTCAACGGCCCGAACCGATCATCGGTTGACCAGTGAAAGGCCATGCGGCCAACCGCAGTGGGAGCAAACTTTGCGAGCACCGACTTTCCTTTTTCGATGCGCCAGATTTTCTCCTCAACGGTCCCGGCGATGCGCACAACCAGACCGCTCGTGCCGCCAGGCAGGACCACGAACCAAGGCGTCGAGCGCGGAGCGAAGAAGCCAACATCAGGTGGCAACGTCCGTGCCGAGGCCACGAGGGAAGCGCCTGCCAGCGTCGCCGTGTCCTTGCCCGTGCGGCCATCCACAGCGTGCAACGTGGTGAACGGTGCGTTGCGCCGGGACTTCTCGTCGCTGGTGATGATTTCGGGCACGCCATCGCCGGTGAGATCGTGGCAGCCCCAGAAATAACGATCCGGCAGATCGAGTTTGCGGGCCTCCCAGCCGCGGAACGCATCGAGCGCCACCGTGTGCCAGCGTCCGTCGCCGGTGATATTGAACAGACCCAGCACCAGTTCCTTCCGGCCATCGCCATCCACGTCCGCGACGCTCGTGGTCTGCGGGCGCAATTCGAGCTTGTCCTCTGGCAGATCGCGTTCGACAAATCGCGACCACATCAGGCGAAAGGCCTTGCCGCCATCGTTCTTCAACACCGCGGCATATTCCTCGACCGCACACGATACAACGACCGCATCGCGGAAGCCATCGCCGTCAATGTCCGTCGCCTGAATCAAACCGTAGGGCCGCCCGAGATGCTCCTCACCTGCGATGGGGTAGTGGGAATCGAAGAGGAGTCTCCCGGTGGCGCCGTCAATCGCCGCGAGGTAGGATGGTTTGCCGGCGAGCAAAATGTCTTGAACCCCGTCGTTGTTGAGATCGGCCACGACGCCGTAGGGACCGAAATTCGCCCAGTAACGACCGGCGTAATCCTGCCGCCAGAGTTCCTCCGGTGGCGCGCCCGGGTTGCTGAATTCGAAGCCAATGCCGTTCACACTGTTCTTCGGAAACAACGCCAGTCTCGCCACTCGGCCTTCCCTCCAGAGGACGGGGCCGCCGACATAGGTTCCTACCGGCGCCGTCCAACTCCAGATTCTCTTTCCCGTTCGCAAGTCTATCTGGATCACCTCGAGGCCGACTTGGGCGAGGAGCACGCTGCCCTTTGAGCCAAGCTCAACCACGTCGGGGAGGCCGCGGACGCCAAGGCTCGCGTTCTGCCAGACCACGCTGCCGTCAGGCCGCACGAGTTCGAGCGCGGTTCCGGCGTTCGCCAGATAGGCCGGTTTGCCGCCGACGGTCACGGGACGAACCGAATCTCTCGTCCGGCGATCCGCGCCAATCCACCAGACCTCTTCAGGCGCGGAGCAAAACCGTCCGGGCACATCGCAACGCGCGGTGTTGAACGCGTCCTTTCGCGGCTGCAACCAGAGGCCCTGCTCCTCTCCACGCGTCGGAAGCCTGGCAAGAAACAGAACGACGACCATTAGGGCTTGGGTGTGTGATCGCTCACCCGCATGTGTCACGCCCCGCATGAGTCGCTCGCTGAACGTAGCTGCCGACCCGTGGAGGCAGATCTTCGTGCGTCTTGCACGCATCCACCTCCTCACGGCCGCCGCTATCACGCGTCGGCGCATTTCCGGATTTCGAACCGCCCGGGGCATTCCAGGAAAAATCCCAGCGCGGCAGTTCCTGAGAGTTGATTGGATCATCATCCCCATCCTCGCCGAACTCATCGTCGCGGGTCAGCGGAGTTGCTGTGCTGCCCCGCTTTGATCTTGAAGAAATAGACCTTTGGCACGAAGCCGGCGTTGGGCCCTGATGTCCCTTGATCAGTGAAGGAGCCAATGACGAATCCGTCGCGCGTGATCTCGCGGCAACCGCCAATGGCGTAGGGATTGGCCACCGGATCGCTGACCGCGTAGTCGCGCCACGTCGTGCCATTGTCATTGCTCGCCAGACAGGCGAGCCGGCTGGCGTTGGCGTCGCGGGACACGGCGTAGATCGTCGCGCTGGATTCGCTGCCGCGCGTGGCGAGAAAGCCGTCGAGGCCGCGCAGTGAAATCTGTTTTCCGCGAAAAGCTGGTTGCAGGTCCAGCTCGCGTTTCGCCGTGGCCAGATCGTAGCGGACATAATGCTGCCGGGACGGCGTGGACTGCGTGAGGTAAAGAAAATGCGCCTTGCCCGCGCGCGCGAAAAAACTTTCGAGCCAGGTGTGAACCTCGAATTCATCGTCGAGCGTGATGCGGTCCGCCGGCCCGCCTTCATCGGCGATCACCGGCAGGCTGACCGGCGCGCCGCGCATGTTTCGCCAACTCACGCCGCCGTCAGCCGACTGCAAGTAATGAATGTCCCAGTAGAGATAAACGCCGTGTTTCAGCGAAGTCCACGCTGCGTGCAAGACGCCTCCGGCGTCGAGACATAGCAACGGATATTGGAGCGCGGCGCTCTTGCCCGCCGTGAGCAGGTTGGTTGAGGAGAGAACCGTGCCGTCGAGCGCGAGGCGATGAAACGTGTTGTTGTGCGCGAAATAATAGAGCTGCCGCCGCGCGCGATCCAACGCCAGGCTGTATTTCCCTGCCGAGCCATTCGGGATGCGCGTGATTTGCGGCTCGCGATAGTCCTTTGCCGCCAGAAACGGATAGAGATAGGCGTGACCGTCGAGAAAGTCCGGGCGGACGAGATAGACATTGTCGTCGTCGTCGGTTTCGACCACAGGCGGATTGGTCGCGTGAGTGGCCTCGAACAGCGTCTTGAATGTGCGCCCGCCGTCACGGCTGCGAGAGAGCCGCCATTGCTGGGCGGTGTAGTTGGTGTTGTGACTCCGGATGTGCGTCATGAAAATGCCGCGCCGGTTCGCCACGATTTTCTGGTTATGACTTTGAAACGTGCCATACCCGGTGGCGTCCGGGTCCACGCAGGTCAACTCGATGCGGGCCGGCAGGTTCGTTTCACCGGCGTCAACCCCCCGGAGCAGGGCGATGGCGACCGTGAAGCCTGCGATGGACAGTGATAGACGCATCCGGACCTTCTCCCATCGCAACCGTCTCCAGCCCGGCATTTGATTCATCGCGCAAGAGAACTACCGCGCCAGAAACCGATCAAGGGGATTCTCTGTCAAGTTACCGTCGGAGATTCTGCGCGTGCAAGCTGATCAGGCTGGCGGTCGAGTTCGTCCAGGTTGGCCATGCACCGACTGATCGAGCTTTGCTCAAGGAATGAGCCGCAGCCGGTTCAACCAGACGGAGAGCGGGGTGTTCTGGACCGGGTCTTTGATGTCCTTCGGGTCCTGGTAGAAATAACAGACGCGGCTTCCCGGACTCCAACTGTGGAAGCGATAAAGGCTTGCGGATTTGACCCAACGACCAGACCCATCCACGAACACGTGATTGGCTCCCGCTGGCGATCCGGCTCGGCTGCGATGCGGCGGGATTCCTTTCCACAAATCGGTGTCGCGGCCCGGCGTCCAGGCGCCCCAGGCGCCGTTGAGGCCGTCGCGCATCACCGCGTCCGCCGCCAGCGCCCAGTGCGGTTGCGCCGCTGCCAGTTTGACCGGGCTGTAACCGGGAATTAGCCGGCCATAATCGTTGATCCACTCGCTGATCCCGCCAAAGTACTGGTAACCGATGACCCACTGCGGAAACGACGGCTCATACAACGGCAAACCCGCCGGCCGGCCCGGGCAGTTCCAGATCGAGGAGGTGTAATTCGAACCCACGGTCAGGCCAACGGTTCGGGCGAGCGCTGCCTCCGGGGGATTGATCGCCAGTTGCACGTAGGTCGGATTGACCTTGGCTCCGTCGGAGCGCGCCTCGACCACCTTGTCGTTCGCGTCCACCGCATAAACGTGCATGCCCAGCGCGACTTGCTTCAAGTTGTTCAGGCAGGTGATCCGTTTGGACTTCTCCTTGGCCGACGACAAGGCCGGCAGCAACAGCGCCGCGAGGATGGCAATGATGGCGATCACGACCAGCAGTTCGATCAGCGTGAACGCGCGCCAGCCCGCTTGTCGGGACTCATTTCTGTTGCCTCGTGCTCGCTTCGACATGATCCGCACTGGCTCCGCGGTGGCGTGATGGTTCAACCGGGGCGACATGATTCAGCGAGGACTGGTGCGCGTCGGGCAAATTCGAGACTATTCGCCGGCCGTCTTCAGAATCTCAAAGCGCGCCGTCTCGCCGCTGACCAGATTCAGCAGCACACCCTTTTTCAAATCGGCGCCCCGGAGCGCTTCGCGGAATTCCCGGGGCGTCCCGACGGTCTGATGATTGACCGCGGTGATCACGTCGCCGGGCTTGATGCCCTGGCGTGCGGCGGGCCCGTTTTGCTCCACGGTCGCGATCACGACGCCTTCCGTTGCCTTGACGGAGAACTTTTCAGCAAGCTCCGGCGTGAGGCGTTGGATGGTCAGCCCAAGCTCTGGGCGGGTGTCGTTCGAGGGCGGCGTGCGCCGCGCGACGGTGGGCGCAGGCTCTTCAGCCCATTCGGCCGGGCTGACTTTGACCTTGATGGGTTTTCCATTGCGAACCACGTCGAGCGAGATGGGCTGGCCGATCTTTTTGCCGCGAACTTCATTGCGGAGTTCCTGCGGCGTGGCGACGCGCTGTCCGTCAATGGCGGTGATGATGTCGCTCGGGCGCAAGTCGGACTTGGCGGCGGGGCCGTCTGGCATGATGCCACGCACGACCACGCCGTCCTCAAGGTCCTTGACCAGCGCGCGGAAATCCTCCTCGTCGCGCAGGGCGCTGATGCTGACCCCGAGCCAGGGGCGTGCGAATTTGCCGTGGGTGATGAGCTGGTCGGAAACTTCGCGCGCCAGTGAACTGGGAATGGCGAACCCAATGCCCGTGCTCAATCCGCGGATCAGCGTGGTGATGCCGATGACTTCGCCATCAATGTTCACGAGCGGGCCGCCGCTGTTGCCGGGATTGATATTGGCGTCGGTCTGGATGAAGTCCTGGTCCATCATTGCCCCGCCGAGGAAACCGGGCACGACGTTCCCGCGGCCCTTGGCGCTGACATGGCCGAAGGTGACCGAGTAATCGAGTTGGAACGGCGCGCCGATGGCGATGGCAAACTCGCCGACACGCGTCTTGGTGGAGTCGGCCAAACGCGCCGCCGGCAGGCCCTGCGCCTCGATCTTGATCACCGCCACGTCGGATTGCGGGTCCATGCCGCGCACCGTGGCCTTGAACGTGCGGCCATCCTTGAGCCGGACCTCGATCTTCTCGGCTTCCTCGACCACGTGACGGTTTGTCAGGATGAAACCGTCCTCACGGATGATGACCCCGGAACCTTGGCCTTGGGATTCTTCTGGCGGCTCTTCCCCGAACTGCCGGCGGAACCAGCGCCGGAATTCGCGCGGCACCGTGTCGTCGGGATTGCCCTCGTCGTTCTTCACGACGGCGGCAACCTTTTGTGTGACCGAGATCACGACCACCGAGGGGGTGACCTTTTCAGCAACCTCGACGAAAGCCTGGTTCAGTTTCCGAGCGAGATCGAGATTGGGCGACGCGCGCGACGATGGGTCGAACGCAATGACGAGGAGTGGCAGCAACAAGGCGAAGGCTGGGCGTTTCATTTGGGCGGATGTCAATTTGCTTGCCGCGCAAGATAGACCTGCGCGAAGTTCCTTGCCACAAAAAGTTCCCGCACAAAATTCAATTCGTGACCGGCTGCATTGACTTGGCCCATGGCCGTGGATAACCTGCGCGTCCAACGAAATGGAAACGCGATGCTGGAAGCGATTGAGAAGCTGCTGATCTTGCAGGACCGCGATCGGAAGATCCGGCGGATGCAAGGCGAACTGGCCCGCATCGAGCCGGAGCGCCGGGAATTACAGGGCAAGGTGGTCGTCACGCAACAGCGGTTCGAAGCCGCCAAACTTCGCATGAAGCAAGCCGAGTCAGACCGCAAGCGCCTCGAACTGGACGTCGAATCCAAAAAACAGCTCATCGAACGCTACGCGAACCAGCAACTCCAGACCCGGAAGAACGAGGAGTATCGCGCGCTCGCCCACGAGATCGAGGCCTGCAAGGCCGAGATTGCGCGAATCGAGGATCAGGAATTGGAGTTGATGGAGCAGGGCGACCAGGCGCAGAAGGACGTGGCGCGGTTGACCCGCGAGAGTCGTGAAGCCACGGCGCTGGTGGACGAACAAGTCGTGCGGCTCAACGAGCGCGAGGCCAACCTGAAGGGCGAACTGGCCGCGTTGCAGAGCAACCGCGAGGAACTCGCCGCCGCGGTGGATGCGGTCATCCGCGGGCGTTACGAACGGCTGTTCAAGAGCAAGGGCGAAAACGTGGTTGTGGGAGTGCAGCACGGCGTCTGCGGCGGTTGCCACATGAAGCTGCCCGCGCAAATTCTCGTGACCTGCCAGGCACATCAGGAGGTTGTCGCCTGCCCGAATTGCGGGCGGATTCTCTACCATACGCGGGATATGAGCCTGGTGGTGGCGGAATGAGTCGGGCCGGTGGGCGGGTGTGAAAGTGGGCGGGTAAGGCGAACAGTTTTTCTCGTCTGCCCACTTTCTCACTTTCCCACCTGCGAATTCTCCGTGGCTTGGCGGGGCTTGTTTTGAAAAGAGAGTGGAGTTACAATGTCACCGGTTTTGGAAGGGCGGAGAATCGCCCAGCCCTTCTTAAAGTTTATTGACCCGCAATACCGCGGGAGCCGGACGCCTTGAGTTTGCCGGAAGCGATAAACTTCAAGAAGGGCTGGGAGGAAAGTCCGAACACCACAGGGCGCGATGCCGCGTAACCCAGCCCTTCCTCAAGCTGTTGGATGGAGCAGGTCAGCGAGCGCAGCAAGGCTCGCCAGGTCTTGCCGATTCAACGGTTTCAAGAAGGGCTGGGATACACGCGGGCGGCGACGGCGCGAGCCGTCCCGACGGACAGTGCCACAGAAAACAGACTACCTGTTCCGGCGACGGGACGGGAAAAGGTGAAAAGGTGCGGTAAGAGCGCACCGCGCGAAGCGCAAGCGACGCGGCACGGAAAACCCCATCGGGTGCAAGGCCAAATAGGGGACCCGGGAGCGGCCCGCTCCACGTCCCGCGAAAGCGGGGCAGGTCCCGGGTACTGGCTGCTCAGACAAATGGTTCTCGCCCCGGCTTTTGGTCGGGGAACAGAATTCGGCTTACAGCCCTTCCAAAACCATTCTATTCCACCAGCCGGGCGCGATAGAAACGATGCGCGCTGGCGGGTGTGGCGACATCAGTGAACTGAACCGTGCCGGTCAGGTTCGTGATCGTGGCGATTTCACTCCAATCGAGCAGGTTGGTCGTCGCATCCAGCGCATAGCGGTCCCCGGGCGTGCCGTTCAACGTGAGTCGCGGGTTGCCATCGGGCAGCATCTCCATGTAGCCGATCACCGGTCGTACGCTGACGGCGAGGCCGGCGGCGGCGCTGGTGACGGCGCCCGCAGGATTGCTGGCCGTGACGTCGTAATCGCCGGCATCGGCCAGTTGCACGGCTGGCAAAAGCAGCGTCGCGTTGGTCTTGCCGGCAAGCGGCGCGGCGTTGAAGCGCCACTGGAAGTGGAGCGGGTCGCTGCCCGTGGCCGTGACGCTGAACGAGGCGGCCTGACCTTCCAGCACCCGCTGCGGCTGTGGCACGGCTACAATCTGCGGCGGCATCAGCACGGACAAGACGGCGACCGAACTGGTGGCGGCGCCCGCCACGTTGGTGATGACCACGTAATAATCTCCGGCATCCGTGGGCTGGACGTCGGACAGAGCCAGCACGGCGTTGGTTTCGCCCGGCAGGCTTGCGCCGTTGAAGATCCACTGACAGGTAAGCGGTGTGGTGCCGGTCGCGGTTGCGTCGAACGTGGCGGCGTTTCCGGCGATGATGGTCTGGCTTTGAGGTTGGGCCGTGATGGTTGGCGGCAGGAGTACGGTCAGCGTGGCCAGCGCGCTAGTCACCGACCCGCCGGTATTGCTCACGACAACGCTGTAAGTGCCGGCATCCGTCGCGCTGACGGCATTCAGGGCCAGCGTGGTGTTCGTGGCGCCGGCGAGGTTCGCGCCGTCGAACCGCCACTGGAAGTTGAGCGGCGGCGTGCCGTCTGCCGCGACGTGGAACGCGGCACTGGCGCCGGAGGGAATGGTTTGATTGGTCGGCTGCGTGAGAATCGTTGGGGCGGCAACCGATTGATTCACCGAGTAAAGCCACTTCACCGCGTCCGCTACGACGGTCTTGCCACCTTGCCCGACGTTATTCGCGAGCCGCACGTAGCCGTTTGTGCCTGCGGCGAACTGTTTGCCGGACGCGAGCAACAGCCATCCGCCGCTGCCTGTGGTCTGGTTTACGTTCAACACGGTGTCTCCGTCGGCCGCCGAAACCAGGAACGGAACGCTCGCCGCGCCTTTGGCAATGGTTGGGAACCAGACGAACACATCATAGCGGCCGGCGCTGGCGATGTTCGGCGTGAAAGTCGCCGTGGCACTCGCGGTGTTGGCCGAACTGGACGCGGTGCGGTAATTGGTCGCGTATTTGTCGGCGCCCGCGGTGTCAGTGGCCCAGTTACCGGTGAAGGTCGCTTGCGGATTGTCCACGATCAGATCGGCGACCGGTGAAACGAAATTCGCCACGATGGTCAGATTCGTCGTCATCGTGATCACCAGCGGATTGACGGTGCCGCTGGCGTCGCCGGACCAACCGCCAAATGGGAAGGCCGCAATCGGCGTCGCCGTGAGTGTGATGGTGGAGTTCGGCGCGTAAGCGGTGAGGTTCGGGGATTTGGTGACCGTGCCGCCGGTCGTCGCGGAGGCATCAAGGGCGAAGTTGACCGTGAGGCTAGCCGGTGAGCTGGTCACTGAGCCGAGACCGTTCGTGATGACGACCGCGTAATTCCCAGCGTCCACCGGCTGTGCATTGTTCCTTGTGAAGCTGCTGGCCGTCGCGCCCGCCAGATTGGCGCCGTCCAGCCGCCATTGATAACTGAGCGGCGTGCTGCCGCCCGCCGTGACCGAGAAGGCGGCGGCGTTGCCGGCGATGACGGACTGGCTTTGCGGCTGCGTCGCGATGGTCGGCGGCGAGTTGACGGTGAGCACGGCATTGGCGCTGGTGGCGGTGCCGGCGACGTTGCTGACCACCACCGAGTAGTTGCCCGCGTTGGTTGTCTGCACGTTGCTCCGCGTGTAACTGCTGCCCGTCGCGCCGCTGATGTTCGCGCCGTTGAAGCGCCACTGGTAAGAGAGCGGCGTCGAGCCGGTGGCCACAACGGTGAACGTGACGTTGGCTCCCGGGTTCACCGTCTGACTCGATGGCTGCGTCGTGATGTTGGGTGGCGAATTCGTGGTGAACGTGGCCAGGAAATCAATGTTCGATTTGTTCGGCCCGACGCTGACGGGATTCGTGAAACCGGCCGCCGCAAAACTGTAATTCTCGAGGCTTGCATTCACGGTGTAACTTCCGGCTGGCAAACCCACGATGGTGTAGGTGCCGTCGCTTTCCGTCCACGCCATGCGCGTGGTGGAAACATAGACCCGCGCCCCTTGAACTGGCGCGCCGGCGTCGGCGACCTGGCCGGAGATGCGGAACGTGGTTGGCGACCCGATCACCACAATCAACGCCTTGCTGGCAATGCCCCCTTTCATGTCGCTGGCGACGCAGCGCACGACATATTCGCCGGCGGCACTCCAACTCTTGTTTACCGCCGGGCTGTTGCTCGTGGCGAAACTCCCGTCACCGAATTCCCACGCGTAGGCCAGTTCGTCGGCGTCGGGGTCGGAGGCCGTGGCGGTGAAGTTCAGCGACACACCTGTCGCGCCATTGGTCGCGCTCGCGGTGACGTCCAGCGTTGGCGGATTGTTCCCGGGAAAACCGCCGAGGTTGATGACCACATCCAGCGACTCGGGTGTGGTGCCGCCCTTGCCGGTGGGTGTGATGTGGATGCCGGACACTTTGTCCGAGAATGTGCGCCCGATCACCAACGCGGAGTCGTTCTTGCCGTCGGTTGAGCCGGGCGTGGTGTCGAGAAGGTGGCTTTTCTGATTGCCGTTCTGCGCCCATCGGAGTCCCGCCCCGCTGGTCAGCCACTTGTTGCTCGTGAACTTCTGGCGCAGTTCGACCCAGTAATTCGTGTTGACGTTCTTGACGATGCGCAGACCGCGGACGCCCGTGGTGGCATTCGTTTTGTCATGGGCATACACGCGGTAGATGCCATTGCTCGTGACCGTGAGCGTTTCGTTTGCTGTCAGCCAGTTGAGATAGTTTTTGTAACGCGCGTTGAAATGATTGTTGCCTGCGCTTGCCGAGCCCATCGTGTCAAAGCTGTCACCATATTCCACGCTCGTGCCGGAGCCGATAACGCTCTGGCCGGCCGTGTCCCAATAGTTCGCGTGGTTGAGTCCAAGGTTGTGACCGAGTTCGTGCCCGGCCACTCCCGTGCCGAAGCTGTTTCGCAGCCACGCACCCGCCGCGCCGACGTACGCCAGTCCCGCCCAACCGAAACCCGGCACGGAGCCCATGCAGATGACATCGAGATTGTAGTTGGCGAGCGTGTAGCCCGCCGCCGTTGCCGCGTTCCGCGCGTCGGTGCGGAGTTGATTGTAATAATTGTTCGTGCCGTAGTAACTCGCGGATTGCGGCATGCGGAACGTGGGCGTGAAATCCGAGCCTTGGCCGTTCAAAAAGAAGCCGGCGCGGTCAAAGGACATCTCGGTGTAAAAGAAGTTGAGGTTGCTGATCAGCGTGATGGCTGTGGCATCGGACAGCGGCGCGCCTGCCAGGTCGGGAAAATCCACCCGGATCAGCAGGAGTTTCTTCTGTCCTTCGGTCCACGCGGATGGCTCGGGATCGCCGCTGCCTTCGGGTCCGGGCGATCCGCCTTCCGCCGCCACAATCCGGTCGTTCAGTTCCACCGCGTGCTCGGGGCGGCACAGAAAGATGGGCTGGCCGCCCACCTCAGCGGCGACCTCCTGGCCGATCACAGTTGAAGACTGGCCGGAAACCGAGCAGATGGCTTCCGTGGTCTGCGCTTTGGCCTCGGCAGCTTCCTCCGGTTCGAGAATGCGGAGGGGGTCTTCGCCGACCGCGAACAGGTTGTCCACCGCAATGCCTTGGAGCGAAATGTTCTCGCGCGTTGGTTCGCCGAGCCGCCGGCCATACGCGAAAGCCTCGAACTCGCGTGTCCCCAACGAGGCAACGCGAAACGTCGTCGAAACCGTTGCTTCCTGTCCCGGCTCGGGCAACGCGCCGAGCACCGCCAGACGGCCGCGCCCGCTGACACGCTCCTCCAGCAAAGCGCTCACCGAGGAAGGCAATGCGCGACGCACGCCAATCGGCACGGCGAGTTCCAATGCGCGTTCAGGATCGTTTCGAATGAGCGTGGCCAGCGCTTCGCGACGCGCCCGCGCCAGCTCGACGCCCTCTGCCTCCAAGACGGACTTTTCCGAAGCTGCTGCGAGCACGTATTGCTCGGCCCAGTCGTGAAACCGTGCGAATGCTTCCTCCGCGATGGGCCGATGCCAGAGGAGGTTCGCCGTGATGAAGAGTTTGTTCGTGGCAGCGGCAGAAGTGGTGGTCGGTTCGGATGGGTTGCCTTTGTCGCCCGTTGACGCACTTGAAATCAGTGATGGGGCGTTGGCCGCGGCGCCGTCATCCGGCGCGGCTACGCGTGGCTGGCGCCAGAAGATGGATCCCAGACCTCCGAGTACAACCAGAATTGAAACGGCAATCGCCGCCTTCAGCACACGACTTCTTTTCATCGGATCTCTCTCATTTTGCCGGCCTGCTCCTTGTCAACCGGCCAGAAACCATCTCCATCCCGGTGGCTCCGCCGCGGGACGTTCGCCAAAAGGAAGCTACACCTGTGCCAGCAAATCCATGTGAATTGGGCCTGTTTTCGCCGAAACACGGTGCATGCTTTTTGACCTGGTCTGAGTGACCGGCATGGCGAGGCGCGTAGATAGGCGATGATTCGCGGCACGCCACGAACGATCGCCGCATCGGCAACCGTCCTGATGGTTGCCTGGCATTGACACGGTTTCGGCGGGAGACTAAACACACTGGCCATGCTTCACGTGTGTTCCCGGCCAGCGTCTTCCTTGATCCTCATCTGGCTGGCTTTTGGCCTGCCGGTCCCAAACCGTCTCACGGCGGCCAGCGTGGCTGGTACGCGTGAAATGGTCTTGAACCAGCTTGAAGCCTCCCGCGCCAGGAATTCGACGCTCGAAAAGTGGTCCGCACGCCAAAAGGAACTGCGCGAGGAATTTCTCAAAGGCGCCGGGCTGTGGCCACTGCCAGAAAAAAATCCGCTCAAGGTCATCGTCCACGGCCGGCGCGAATACGACGGCTACTCGGCCGAGAACGTGGCGCTCGAAACGATGCCGGGATTCTTTTGCACCGGCAATCTGTATCGCCCGCTCAAGCAGGACCAGCCGGGGCCGGGCATCCTTCGTCCGCACGGACACTTCAAACCACGCGGCCGGATGCGACCCGACCAGCAGATTCGTTGCGCGCAGTTTGCACGTTTGGGCGCCACGGTGTTTTCCTACAGCATGGTCGGCTGGCAGGATTCGCAGCAGACGACGCACGACGACCTGCTCGTGCTCGCCCTGCAAACTTGGAACAGCATCCGCGCGCTGGATTATTTGTGCAGCTTGCCGACGGTGGACACCAACCGTTTCGGCGTCACCGGCGCATCGGGCGGCGGCACGCAAACTTTTTTTCTGGCGGCGCTCGATGACCGCGTGCGCGTTTCCGCGCCGGTGGTGATCGTCTATCCGTGGACCGAACCTGACGGCTGTAAATGCGAAGGCGGCATGCCCGTGATGCAGACGGCGCAGACCGACGCGATTGAACTGGCCGCTTCGGTCGCGCCGCGAGCGCAATTGCTCGTCTCGTGCGGCGGCAAGGATCCGACGCACGACTTTCCGCAAGTCGGGTTTCCATTCATCCAGCGCGTCTATGCGTTGCACGGAAAAAGCAATTTGGTTGAGAACGTCCACCTGGCCGACGAAGGTCATGACTACGGGCCGTCCAAACGAAAGGCGGTGTATGCCTTCTTCGCGAAACATCTCGGTTTGCCTTCGGCGGAGGAAGATTTGTCCAAGATCACGATTGAACCGCCGGAGAAACTCGCCGTGTTTGACGATCAGCATCCGCTCCCCGCACACGCGATCAAGGGAAGCGAACAAGTGGCGAAAGTTTTCCACGGCCTGGCCCGCGCGCCAGAGAAACCGGAGGGCGAATCGTTCTTCTTCACGCCGCCGGGTTTCGCGCACGAAGGCCAGGTCGCGGTCGCGCAAGTGAAGGGGCACGGTGCGCTCAAAATCGTTGTGCGCGACGCCGCAACTGGCCGGCCCACGCCCTGCCGCATCAGCGTGGTTGGCCCGGATGGAAATTTTTATCAGCCCGCGACCAATCACCTCACGCAGTATGCGCTCACCAGCCAATGGCCGAAGCGCGGCACTTGGGGCAATCGCCGCGACAAAGCTCCTTACCGCTATCTCGGCCGGTTCTTTTACACGACGGGCGAAGTCGAAGTGGCCGTGCCGCCCGGCCGGTCCCGGGTCGAGGTGTGGAAAGGATTTCAGTTCACGCCGCGAATGCAGACGGTCGAGATCGCGCAGGGCGGGACGAACATGGTTGAACTGACGATCTCGAAATCCGCCGATGTCTCGCCCTTCGGTTATTTCGGCGGCGATTTGCACTTGCACATCCCGCGCACGAACGATGGTGCGGAGAACGTGATCTTCGATCTGATGTCCGCCGAAGACATCCAGTTCGCCTCGTTGCTGGCCTACAACGAACCCGCCGGGCCGTACACCGGGTTCATGAACAAGATGGATACACCTCAACTGAGCGGTTTGGGCATCCGGTCTGTCCGTGAGCGCGATGGATATTCGATCATCTCCGGCCAGGAATATCGCAGCACGACTTACGGCCATCTGCTGCTCTACCTCCGCGATGAACTGGTTTTTCCCGGCAAGGGTTTCAACGCGGACAACTGGCCGGTCTATGGCGAAGTCGAGCGGGAGACGCGCGACTTGGGTGGCTTGGCGATCATGGCGCACGGCGGTTACGCGCAGGAAATTTATGCCGACGCCGCGCTCGGCAACTTGCCCGCCGCCGAACTGCTTCAGTTCAGCATCTATCGCGGCATCGGCCTCACCAACTGGTATGACTTCCTCAACAGCGGCTACCGCTTTCCGATCACCGGCGCGAGTGATTGGCCGGCCTGCCGTTTCCTCGGGGACTCGCGGACATTCGTCCACGCGGAGGGCAAGCCGTCGCATGAGAACTGGCTTCGGGGCGCAACCGAGGGACGAAGCTTCGTGACCAGCGGTCCGATGTTGCTCCTGGAGGTGGACGGCCAACCGCCGGGTGCGCAGTTGAAGAGAAGTGGTTCCGGCCCGCACACACTGAATGTGCGCGTGCGTGTGCGCTGCGAAGTAACTCCCGTCACGCAAGTCGAAGTCATCGTCAACGGCGAGGTCGTACAGAAGCAAACCATCCCCGCTGACAAACAGCGAAGCGCGTGGCGGGAGTTGGAGCACAAGCTGGAACTGCGCGAGCCCTCGTGGATCGCGGCGCGCGCCTACTCGACCACACC